>ENA-OYXU01000062-OYXU01000062.1-human-gut-metagenome-genome-assembly--contig:-NODE-62-length-47718-cov-5.418899_pt1 | contig 47718 bp, 32 predicted proteins | sample MGYA00243243_ERZ653435 | MGnify/ENA primary metagenome ERZ653435 (study PRJEB26926, sample SAMN06165113) | human gut metagenome | biome: ENVO:00009003; feature: ENVO:2100002; material: ENVO:00002003... | reverse complement strand
AAATAGGCTTCGGTGGGTGCTGGCGCTACTCCGGAAGTGTCGCGTCGGTCGGATGGCACACCTCCGTCGACCCACACATAGCAACCCACGCCGAAAGCAAGTCCGAGAAGAATTGCGGCGCCGTATTTCACAACGGGCGAAGTCTCTTCGACATCGGCGGTGACTGCCGGCACGACGACATCGTCGTCGGGAGTATGTTCCCTCAAAGCCTCGGGGGCAGGAGTACCTTCGATACGCTTTGGTTCGGGATGAGCCCCGAGCGCCTTCGGCGACTGACTGTCGGCCGGAGAGGGTGTAGATTTTTTGTTAGAGTCCATAACAGTCAAATTTTGGGTTAGTTGAAATCGCAGAGAGTCGGAAAGAGCCGACACCTGCAATATTAACGCTCCAATGGCACCGAAGGTTGGGGAGACAATCCCGAAAAAAGCGCCAAATGAAACGAGGACTAAAAAAAGTGGCAAAAAAATTTGGAAACGCGCCGAAAATGTAGTAATTTTGCAGCACCGATTATGTCCAAAACATTGACAGACAGTCGTCGCGGCGCTCTACGGCCTTAGGGCAAAGCGATTGACGGTCGAATTATGTAATTTAAAATCAACGAATTAAAAGTGGATACCATTAGCTATCGCACCGAGTTTCCGAACGCCCAGGAGGTAGAACACCGCTGGGTAGTTATCGATGCCACCGACCAGGTGCTTGGCCGTCTTTGCGCCAAAGTTGCCAAGCTCCTCCGCGGCAAATACAAACCTTCCTACTCGCCCAACATGGAGTGCGGCGACAATGTAATCATCATCAACGCCGAGAAAATAGTATTCTCAGGCAAGAAAGAAACAGACAAGGTGTACACCCGCTATACTGGTTACCCCGGTGGACAGCGTTTCAACACACCTGCCGAACTTCGCACAAAGAAGGGCGGTGTGGAGAAAATCATCCGTCATGCAGTGAAAGGCATGCTCCCGAAGGGTCCTCTTGGCCGCAGCTTGATGAACAACCTCTACATCTACGAGGGTGCAGAGCACAAGCAGGAGGCACAGCAGCCGAAGTCAATAGATATTAACCAGTATAAATAATTAAGGAATAATGGAAGTAGTTAATGCAACAGGTCGCCGTAAGAGTGCCATAGCACGCGTTTACGTAAGCGAAGGAACAGGCAAGATTACGATCAACAAGAAGGACGTAACCGAATATTTCCCCTCAGCCATACTGCAGTATGTGGTTAAGCAGCCGCTGGAACTGCTTGAGGTGGCAGAAAAATACGACATCAAGGCAAATCTTGACGGTGGCGGTTTCACAGGTCAGAGCCAGGCTCTGCGTATGGCTATCGCCCGTGCACTGGTTAAGATAAACGCCGAGGACAAGAAGAACCTCAAGGATCACGGATTCCTCACTCGCGACGCACGTGCCGTTGAGCGTAAGAAGCCGGGACAGCCGAAGGCTCGCCGTCGTTTCCAGTTCAGCAAGCGTTAATACATTATTATATTATATATGTATGCGCCTGCATGTCGTGCGGCCTGACTGTTCACGTCATGGGCCGCAAGACAGACGGGAGACACAAGTTTAGCATCTAAACCGCAGGGACGAGAAAATTAATAATTAATAATTTCAACTACCCCGACGGTTGATTCTAAAAAAGAATAAAAAAAGAAAGTAAACAAAACAATTAAAGCATTAGAACAATGTCAAGAACAAATTTTGATATGCTGCTGCAGGCAGGATGCCACTTTGGCCACCTGCGCCGCAAGTGGAACCCCGCAATGGCTCCCTACATCTACACAGAGCGTAACGGTATCCACATTATAGACCTCCACAAGACTGTAGTCAAGATTGACGAAGCTGCCGAGGCACTGAAACAAATAGCCAAGTCGGGCAAGAAAATCTTGTTCGTCGCTACTAAGAAACAGACAAAAGAAATCGTGGCAGAGAAATCTGCAAGCGTAAATATGCCGTACGTTATCGAGCGCTGGCCGGGCGGTATGCTCACCAACTTCCCCACAATCCGCAAGGCTGTGAAGAAGATGGCCAACATCGACAAACTGATGAACGACGGCACATACTCAAACCTCTCAAAGCGCGAGCTTCTGCAGATTTCGCGTCAGCGTGCCAAGCTGGAGAAGAACCTCGGTTCCATCTCCGACCTTACACGCCTGCCCTCCGCACTGTTCGTTGTAGACGTGATGAAAGAGGCTATCGCCGTTAAGGAGGCCAACCGTCTGGGCATACCCGTATTTGGTATTGTAGACACCAACTCCGACCCGAAGAACATCGACTTCATGATTCCTGCCAACGATGACGCCAAGGACAGCGTTGAGACTATCCTGACAGCATGCTGCGCAGCCATCGCCGAAGGTCTCGAGGAGCGCAAGGTGGAGAAGGCTGACGAGGCCGCCGCACAGGCTCAGGCAGAAGCCGAGGCCGGCGAGGAGAAGCCGAAGCGCGCCGCACGCAAGGCCCGCAAGGAGGCTGAGTAATTTTCAGAATCATTAATTTTAGAAATTATCAAAGATTATGGCAGTATCAATGGCTGATATCAAGAAGCTCCGCGCCATGACAGGCGCAGGTCTCGCAGATGTGAAGAAAGCACTGACAGAGGCTGACGGAGACTTCGACAAAGCTAAGGAAATACTTCGTGAGCGCGGACTCGCCATCGCAGCAAAGCGTAGCGACCGCGAGACATCAAATGGTTGTGTACTCGTAAAGGTGGCCGACAACTTCGGTGCCATCATAGCCCTGAAGTGCGAGACAGACTTCGTTGCCAACGGCAAGGACTTCATCGCCCTCACACAGGCTATCCTCGATGCCGCCGTGGCCAACAAGTGCAAGACCATCGATGAGGTTAAGGTGCTCACACTGGCCGACGGCCAGAAGGTGGAGGAGGCTGTTACACAGCGCTCAGGCATCACCGGCGAGAAGATGGAGCTTGACGGCTACAACTATCTTGAGGGTGACAACATCGAGGTTTACGACCACATGGGCAAGCACACTCTTGCCACAATGGTTCAGACAAACAAGGCAGCTGCCGAAGCCGGACACAAGATAGCCATGCAGGTGGCTGCTATGAAGCCGGTGGCTCTCGACGAGGCTTCCGTTCCGCAGAACGTAATCGACGAGGAGTACAACGTGGCTGTTCAGAAGACCAAGGAAGAGCAGGTGGAGAAGGCTGTTGTAGCCGCCATCAAGAAGGCCGGCATCAATCCTAATCTGGTTGACTCTGACGATCACATCGAGTCGAACATCAACAAGGGTTGGCTCACACGCGAGGAGGCTGACAAGGCTAAAGAGATTCGCGAGAAGACAGCTGCCGAGAAGGCTGCCAACCTGCCCGCCCAAATGATTGAGAACATAGCCAAGGGCCGCGTGGCCAAGTTCTTGAAGGAGAACTGCCTCGTTGACCAGGAGTTCCAGTTCGGCGACGGCGACAAGATAAACGTTGCCACATGGCTGAAGCAGCAGGACAGCGAGCTGAAGATTGTTGACTTCAAGCGCTTCACACTCGTTGCCGAGTAAAACCGCAAAATCTGAGGTCGCAGCCGTCATGGCAGACTGTTCAGAATAACCCCCAAAGCCGGGAAGCAGAGCCACAAGCCCTCGCTTCTTGGCTTTTTTATGTTAAAACAATAAAACATGAAGATATTTGCCACAGGAATGAACTACATCCGGCACAATAAAGAGTTGGATGGAGCGTTATATAAACCGGAGAGTCCTGTAATTTTCATAAAACCGGACTCAGCCCTGCTCAAAGACGGAAAACCGTTTTTCATACCCGACTGGATGGGGCAGATAGACTACGAGGCAGAACTGGTGGTGAGAATATGCCGGCTGGGCAAAGGTATTCCGGAACGTTTTGCCCACCGCTACTACGATGCCGTGACGCTGGGCGTTGACTTTACGGCACGCGATTTGCAGAAGAAACTGAGAGACGCCCGCCTCTCATGGGACCTCTGCAAGGGTTTTGACGGTTCGGCGGCCATAGGCGAATGGGTGGACGTGGACAAGTTCCGCGACATACAGGCACTGCACTTCCATCTTGACATAAACGGCAACACCGTACAGGAAGGATGCTCGAGCGACATGCTGTTCCGTGTAGACGAAATAATAGCCTACATCAGCCGCTTCTTCACACTCAAGACCGGCGACCTGCTCTACACCGGCACTCCCGCAGGAATAGGCCCGGTGCACATCGATGACCATCTGACGGGATATATAGAGGACAGAAAAGTATTGGAGTTTAACTGCAAATGACGAAGAGAATACATATCCTGATACTTGCCGCCCTGATGTGCGGTTTGCGAACAGCCGCACAAGGCTTCTTCAACCTGACTGCCGAGCAAGTCAGGATAGACTCTCTTTTGCCATGCTTCACCCACATACACGACTTGGGGTACAACTTTGCCGACTCACTGTATGACGTGTCGGTAGAGTATCCGGAGTTTGTGCCCATGACCGACACCGACATAAGGCGTTACCACCGCATCACATCCGACTCGCTGCCGGAGATGCCCGTGGTGAACAGCAACATTGCCGTGGCGCGCAAACGTGGACAACTCGACATAGCCTTCGTGCCGCTGGTGTGCCGCGACGGGCGGATGATGAAACTCGTGAGTTTCAAACTTACCGTCACCGCCCGCCCCCGCCCCAAAGCTGCCAAATCGACATCTGCCACAGGTGCCGCCGGGCGTTATGCCAACCACTCGGTGTTGCGCGACGGCACCTGGGTCAAGATACGCGTGCCTCACAGTGGAGTCTACCAGCTTACCAATGCACTCATAACCAGAGCCGGATTTTCTGACCCGGCACGGGTGAAGATATACGGATATGGCGGCGCACTGCAACCGGAAAGACTCACGGGCAGTTATCTTACCACAACCGATGACCTGAAGGAAGTGCCTACATGCACCGTCGACGGCAAGCGCCTGTTCTATGCCGTGGGGCCGGTGACATGGTCGGCATCCAACGACCGCGTACGCAATCCGTATTCGGATTACGGCTATTATTTCCTTACCGAAAACGACAACGAGCCGCTCACCATCGGCGAACAGGAATTCACAGACAGTTTTTATCCCGGCGGCGACTTCATGAACTCGCTCTACGAGGTGGACGACTTCGCGTGGCACCACAGCGGACGCGATCTGTACGACTCAAGACCGTTCACCAACGGCACGTCCCGCAACTATACGATAACGTCGGCGGGGACTTCTGCCGACGGCACCGTGCAGGTGGTAATGGCAGGCAACGATGCCTCGTCGGTGACGGTGAGCGTTAACGACAGTGTGGTGGGCAAAATAAACATAGGCACAAATTCCGATCACAACCTCACAGTTGGTGTCAGAGCCAGCTCTGTCTTCCGCGTACGCAACCTGCAGGCTTCAAACAAAATAACCTTAAACCAGACGGGAGACAACACAGTGCGACTTGACTATATCGTAGTGCACAACAACAAGTATTCAGCTGCTCCCGACCTGCACGCACAATCGTTCCCCGCCCCGGAATATGTATACCACATAACCAATCAAGACCACCATGCCGACGAGCCGGCCGACATGATTATTCTGCTGCCCACGACACAAAAGTTGAGGGCGCAGGCCGAACGGCTGAAAGAGTTGCGCGAGACAAATGACGGCATGAGAGTCAGGATAGTGCCCGCAGACGAACTGTACAACGAGTTCTCGAGCGGAACGCCCGATGCAACGGCGTACCGCCGCTACCTCAAGATGTTCTACGACCGTGCCGAGACCGATGATGACATACCCAAATATCTCGTAATGTTCGGTGACGGGGCGTGGGACAACCGTATGCTCTCTGCCGACTGGCAGGGATATTCGCCGGATGACTTCCTGCTCACCTTCCAAAGTGAGAACTCGCTGAGCACAGTCTATTCGTATACGTCGGATGACTTCTTCTGCATGCTCGACGACGGCGAGGCGATACAGACAGGTACAAACATGCACCGCGGCAAGGGCGATGTGGCCGTGGGACGTTTTCCCGTACGCACGGAGGAGGAAGCCAAGACCATGATTGACAAGATTGCAGACTACGTAAACAACAAATATGCCGGCTCGTGGCAGAACACCGTGGTTTTCATGGGCGATGACGGCGACAACAACACACACATGATTACGGCCAACAAAGTGGCTGACGACGTGGCGGAACGCTTTCCGCTGATGGACGTAAAGAAAATAATGTGGGACACATATCAGCGTCAGTCATCGGCCACAGGATTCTCCTATCCCGATGTGGAGAATATTGTAAAGCAATACATGACCAACGGCGCGCTTATAATGAACTATAGCGGGCACGGCTCTCCGACAACTATTTCACACGAGTTGGTGCTCAGGCTCAACGACTTCAAGACCACACGCTCTGCCAACCTGCCACTGTGGATAACGGCATCATGCGACATCACGCCGTATGACAGCCAGATAGAGAATATCGGAGAGACAGCCCTGTTCAACAAAAACGGTGGAGCCGTGGCCTTCTTCGGCACCACGCGCACGGTATTGTCGCATCTCAACGAGTACATGAACTTAGCCTTCATGCGTGAGGTGCTGAAAACGGACAGTGAAGGAAAGGCTGTACCCATAGGAGAGGCAGTGAGACTGGCAAAGAACAACCTGTCTGACAGTGCTCTCGACATAATACTGAGCGACGGCAAGCCGGGCAAGGTCGGAGACACATCGTCGAACAAGCTGCACTACATATTGCTTGGCGACCCGTCGCTGCGTCTTGCCATACCGTCATCGGACATAGTGATAGACAGTATCAACGATGTGGACCTGACGACCGTAACGGGCAGCATACAGCTCAAGGCGGGCACTCCGGTGACAATGAAAGGACACGTGGAGAAGGACGGCACGAAACTGGCAGACTTCAACGGACGTGTAACGGCTATCGTACGCGATGCCAAAGAGCTGGTGACGGGCCGGCGTAACGACCCCAAGACAGAACAGGCCATCAGTTATTACGACCGTCATAGCACGATATTCAAAGGCACGGACAGCATACGTGGCGGTGAGTTTACGGTACGGTTCATCGTCCCGGCCGACATCAGCTACAGCGACAACAACGGACAGATAGTCACTTATGCCGTATCTGACGACAAGACCCGCACGGCGCACGGCACGGACGAAAGCATCGTACTGAACGGTTCGGTCGGTTTCGGAGATACTGCCGGTCCGTCAATATACTGTTATCTCAACTCCCCGTCGTTCACCAACGGCGGCAGAGTAAACCCGACACCCCACTTCACGGCCGAGCTGTTCGACAACGACGGCATCAACTCCACCGGCAGCGGCATCGGCCACTCCATGCAGCTGACAATCGACGGAGAGGCGTCACGTACATACGAGTTGAACGACCATTTCACATTCGACTTCGGAACGTACAAGAGCGGACGCGTGGAATTCAGCATACCGCAGTTGCCCGAAGGTGAGCACCGCCTGCTCTTCCGTGCATGGGACGTATTCAACAACCCATCAACGGCAGAACTGACATTCAACGTAGATGGCGGGCTGGCACCGGCATTGTTCGATGTGGAGTGCACGCAGAATCCGGCCATAACGAGCACGTCGTTCCGCATAATACACGACCGCATCGACTGCGACCTTGACGTCGTTCTCGACATATTCGACATGTCCGGCCGCCACTTGTGGACTCATTCGGCCAAAGGAGTGCCATCGGACAACACCATGACCATCGACTGGGACCTCACCATCAACGGCGGCAAACGCCTCGGCACGGGGGTATACCTCTACAGGGTGGGCATAAGCAGCGGGAACAGCGGGTACTCGTCAAAAGCCAAGAAATTGATTGTCCTGAGCAATAAATGACGGCTCCGCCACGTTTATAGACTATAAACACCGTAATACATCAACATCGTAAACATACACATCACATAGCATACAGAATAAATGAAGAATCATCTTAGAATAACACTGATATTCCTTTGCATGCTACTCACGACGGGAGCGGCGGCACAGGAAAAGCTCAGCCAGTTCAACCCAGTGGAGCATGCCGTAATATCACAGACCATAGCACCAGATGCACGTGCCGCAGGTATGGGCGACGTGGGAGCGGCTACCGACCCCGATGTCAACTCGCAATACTGGAATCCGGCCAAATATCCGTTCTGCATCAGCCGCGCCGGAGTGTCGCTCAACTATACGCCGTGGTTGCGGCAGTTGGTCAACGACATCGATCTGGCATACGTGACAGGATATTACCGCATAGGCGACTACAGTGCCGTGTCAGGCTCCATCCGTTATTTCTCACTCGGTGAAGTAATGACATCACAGGCTGAAGATGCCATGACGGTGAAACCATACGAGATGTCGGTAGACGTGGCATATTCGCTAATGCTCAGCGAAACATTCTCACTGGCAGCCGGAATACGGTGGATTTACTCTGACCTGCGTTACGACTACACCGAAGATTCCGCACCGGCATCGGCTTTTGCAGCCGACTTGGCAATGTACTACAACAACTACATCAACATCGGCGCGCGTGAGTGTCAGCTCGGTTTGGGTATGAACATAAGCAATGTGGGAAGCAAGATTTCCTATTTCGGCGATGACCGCAGCCAGTTCATTCCCGCCAACATGCGCCTTGGAGCATCACTGATGATTCCCATCGACGAATACAACCGTTTCTCGATAGCTGCCGATGCAAACAAGCTGCTCGTGCCCACCGTGCCGAAGCAGCTGGAAGGTGAAAGCGCATCAGACTATCAGGACCGTGTAGTCCGCGAATACAGTGACGTGGGTTCCATATCGGGTATCTTCAAAAGTTTCAGCGATGCTCCGGGTGGCTTCAAGGAGGAGTTGCAGGAGATACAATGGAGCATAGGCGCAGAATATGTCTATCACGACCAGTTCACGTTGCGTGCGGGCTATCACCACGAGAGTGAGAACAAGGGTAACCGCAAGTATTTCACCGTGGGCGGCGGCTTCCGCATGAATGTTTTCTCTCTCGATGTAGGCTATGTCATATCAACGGCCCAGAGCAACCCGCTCGACCAGACCCTGCGCTTCTCCCTGGCTTTCGACATGGACGGCATAAAGGATCTGTTCCGCAGATAGACTTTAGAAATTTCAAATCATAAAATGAACATAAGAATAGGATTCGGCTTCGACGTTCACCGCCTCGTGGAAGGACGTGAACTATGGATGGGCGGCATAAAGATTGAGCATGAGTTCGGTCTGCTGGGACACAGCGATGCCGATGTACTGATACATGCCATCTGCGACGCTCTGCTCGGCGCCGCCAACATGCGCGACATCGGCTATCATTTCCCCGACACGTCGGCCGACACACTCGACATAGACAGCAAGATACTCCTACGCAAGACTGTGGCACTCATAGCCACAAAGGGGTATACCGTGGGCAACATCGATGCCACAATCTGTGCCGAACGCCCAAAGATGAATCCGCATATCCCGGCCATGAAAGCCTGTCTTGCCGAAGTCATCGGCACCGACGAAGACAACATCTCCATAAAGGCCACCACCACCGAACGTCTCGGTTTCACCGGACGGGAGGAAGGTATCAGCGCCTACGCCACGGTACTTATAGGCAAGAATATATAAAGCTTCCACTGCATCTATTACCATCTGTCATCGTGACAATAATCCATATGTGGGTGTGTCAAAATTGTTTTATACCTACAATTTTCGTTAATTATACGCAAATAACATTCTGTTCTTATCCCTCTTGCAGAAATATTTCATATATTTGAAGCCGATATCAGAAACATTCTGAATCCCGTTATCAACACGAGAAGAAAGTAACTTTAAAAAGAATATGACTATGAACAGAATCAAAGAATCGGCGATAATCGCACTGGGAATCATTGTTCTCGGGTTTTGCATCAAGAGTGGAATAAACGATTTCACCAACAAAGACCGTAAAGTGACCGTCAAGGGACTGGCAGAAAAAGAAGTGGAGGCCGACAAGGTGACATGGGCCATACAGACATCGGAACAGGGCAACGACCTGCCCACACTCTACAATAAAATCAACGCCACCACCGATAAGGTAAAAACCTTCCTGAAACAGAACGGAGTGAAGGAAGAGGAGATGAGCGTGGGTGCGCCGCAGGTTACTGATTTGGATGCCGACCGATACAACACCAACAAGCGCACGTACCGGTACAACACGTCATCTACTGTCACCGTCACCTCCCGCAACGTGAAACTTATGCGCAACATCATCTCACGGCAGGGCGAACTGCTCAAACAGGGTGTGGCCGTTGTCAATAGCGGATATTACAACAGCGTGAAATACGAATATGTATCATTTCAGGACATGAAACCAAAGATGATGCAGGAGGCAATAAAGAACGCGGAAAAGACAGCCGAACAGTTTGCCGAGAACAGTAACAGCAAACTCAACAAAATACTCACTGCCGACCAGGGACAGTTCTCTATAGACGACCGTGACGAGAATACCCCGCACATAAAGAAACTGCGAGTGGTGACCACAGTAACCTATTCGCTGAAAGACTGACAACCCTGAATATTTGCGAAAAACATGTAAACAGCAGACAGATATTCATCTTTTTATCCGAAGAATTTGTCTGTTTTACGTAAAAGTGGTAATTTTGCCCATTGAAATAAATCAAACGTATTACATTTACAATGAGTCACAACTTATTAAAAGGTAAGCGCGGAATCATTTTCGGCGCACTCAATGAAGAATCCATAGCATGGAAAGTTGCAGTCAAAGCCGTTGAAGAAGGCGCGACAATAACACTCAGCAATACGCCTATGGCTCTCAGGATGGGGGAATTGGACGAACTGGGCAAACAGCTCAATGCTCCCATCATTGCTGCCGATGCAACAAGTGTGGATGACCTGAACAAGGTTTTCGAGGAATCGGTGAAACTGCTCGGCGGCAAAATCGACTTCGTGCTACACTCCATCGGTATGAGTCCCAACGTACGCAAGCGCCGCACATACGACGATCTCGACTACAACTATCTCCAGAAGACACTTGACATATCAGCGATATCATTCCATAAGATGCTGCAAGTGGCCAAAAAGCAGGATGCCATTGCCGAGTACGGCTCTGTAGTAGCCCTCACTTATGTGGCCTCGCAGCGCACCTTCTTCGGCTACAATGATATGGCCGATGCCAAAAGCATGCTTGAAAGCATCGCCCGCAGCTTCGGATATATCTACGGCCGCGAAAAGAACGTACGCATAAACACCATTTCGCAGTCACCCACTCCCACCACCGCCGGTAAGGGCATCAAGGATATGGACAACCTGATGGACTTCGCAAGCAAGATGTCGCCTTTGGGCAACGCAACAGCCGAAGAATGTGCCAACTACTGCGTAATGATGTTCTCAGACTTCACACGCAAGGTAACCATGCAGAACCTCTTCCACGACGGCGGCTTCTCGTCAATGGGCATGAGCCTCCGCGCCATGAACCAATACGCCAAGGACCTCACCCCGTATGAAGACGAAAGCGGAAAAATCATCTACGGATAAAAGATGTGATGCTTTAATTTAAACGCAAAGGCCGCAAAGACGCAAAAATTTCTTTTGGGATTTTTGCGTCTTTGTGTTTCTGCGCAGAAAGTATTATCCGGCTCCAATCAATTCGTCTGACAGCAGCATATCACATTTATTTTTTACGGTTTCCTTTGGCAGTCTTACGGTTTCTGTGTAACTTTACGCCTCCAAATCAAAACAAGAAAGCATAAAGCATGGAAGATTTCGTACATCTGCACGTACACACATACTACTCGATACTCGACGGACAGGCCAGTATACCGAAGCTCGTGGACAAGGCCGTGGGCAACGGCATGCGCGGCATGGCCATCACCGACCACGGCAACATGATGGGCATAAAGGAGTTTTTCAACTACTGCAAGGGCGTGAACGGCAAACGTAAGGATGCCGGGCAGGAACCCTTCAAACCCATCTTCGGCTGTGAGATGTACGTGGTGCGCAACGGACGCCGCCTCACCGACAAGGAGAAGGCCAAGGGCGACGGCGGCGGAAACCATCTCGTGGTGCTGGCAAAGAACGAGACCGGCTATCACAACCTGATAAAACTGGTGTCGAAAGCCTGGACCGAGGGATTCTACAACCGCCCGCGTACCGACCATGTCGAACTGGAGAAACACCACGAGGGTCTCATCGTCTGTTCGGCATGTATCGCCGGCGAGGTGCCCGCCAAGATTCTCGACGGCGACATCGCCGGTGCCGAGGAGGCCGTACTGTGGTTCAAGCGCGTGTTCGGCGACGACTATTATCTCGAGCTGCAGCGCCACGAGGTGAAAGACCCGACCATACGCGCCAACCGCGAGACATTCCCCCTGCAGCAGCAAGCCAACAAGGTAATAATAGAACTGGCCCGCAAGCACGGCATAAAACTGGTATGCACCAACGACAGCCACTTCGTGGACGAGGAGAACGCCGAGGCCCACGACCGCCTGCTCTGCCTCTCCACAGGCAAGGACCTCGACGACCCCACGCGAATGTTGTACTCGAAGCAGGAGTGGTTTAAGACGCGCGAGGAGATGAACGAGGTGTTCGGCGACATACCCGAGGCACTGGCCAACACATGCGAGATACTCGACAAGGTGGAGACATACTCGATAGACCACGACCCCATCATGCCGTTCTTCCCCATTCCGGCAGAGTTCGGTTCGGAGGACGAATACCGGCAGAGAATAACCGAGCAGGAGCTGTACGACGAATTCACAAGCGACGAGAACGGCGAAAACCAGCTGTCACCCGAGGAAGGCGCGAAAAAGATAAAGAAACTGGGCGGATACGACCGCATATACCGCATAAAGTTCGAGGCCGACTATCTGTCGAAACTGGCGTACGACGGCGCACGCAGACTCTACGGCGACCCGCTGAGCGAAGAAGTGGCGGAGCGCGTCAACTTCGAGTTGCACATCATGAAGACGATGGGATTTCCCGGATACTTCCTCATCGTACAGGACTTCATCAACTCCGCCCGCGAGGAGCTGGGCGTGATGGTGGGACCGGGACGTGGTTCGGCCGCCGGAAGTGTGGTGGCCTACTGTCTGGGCATCACCAAGATAGACCCCATAAAATATGACCTGCTGTTCGAGCGTTTCCTCAACCCCGACCGCATCTCGCTGCCCGATATCGACACCGACTTCGACGATGACGGACGCGGACGCGTGCTCGAATGGGTGGAAGACAAGTACGGACACGACAAGGTGGCCCACATCATCACCTACGGAACCATGGCCACAAAAAACTCCATCAAAGACGTGGCCCGCGTGGAAAAGTTGCCGCTCGAACGCAGCAACCAGCTCTGCAAGGCCATACCCGACAAGCTGCCGGGCGGACTGAAGATGAACCTCACCAACGCCATCAGCGTCATCCCCGAACTGCGCGAGGCAGAGGCCAGCACCAACCAGTTGGAGCGCGAAACGATACGTTACGCCCGAATGTTGGAGGGTACGGTTCGCAACACGGGCATACACGCCTGCGGCACCATCATCTGCCGCGACCCCATCAGCGACTGGGTGCCGGTGTCGACGGCCGAAGACAAGAGCGACCCGGGCCACAAGCTGCTCTGCACGCAGTACGACGGACACGTGATAGAGGAGACCGGACTCATCAAGATGGACTTCCTCGGCCTGAAGACGCTGTCGCAGCTTAAAGAGGCCGTGGAGAACGTGCGGCTGCGCACCGGAGAGGTAATAGACCTCGACACCATACCCATCGACGACCCGCTCACGTATCAGCTCTACTGCGAGGGCCGCACGATAGGAACGTTCCAGTTTGAGTCGGCCGGCATGCAGAAATATCTGCGCGAGCTGCAGCCGTCAGTCTTCGAAGACCTCATAGCCATGAACGCCCTCTACCGTCCGGGACCCATGGACTACATCCCGTCGTTCATCGCCCGAAAGAACGGCCGCGAGGAGATAAAGTACGACATACCGTGCATGGAAAAATATCTCAAGGACACCTACGGCATCACCGTCTATCAGGAACAGGTCATGCTACTCTCGCGCCAGCTGGCCAACTTCACCCGGGGCGAGAGCGATGCCCTGCGAAAGGCCATGGGTAAGAAGAAGAAGGCCATCGTAGACGCAATGAAACCGAAATTCATCGAGGGCGGCAAGAAGAACGGCCACGACCCGAAGGTGCTCGAAAAGATTTGGAGCGACTGGGAGAAGTTCGCGTCATACGCCTTCAACAAGAGTCACGCCACATGCTACTCGTGGGTGGCCTATCAGACAGCCTACCTCAAGGCCCACTACCCGGCAGAGTTCATGGCCGGCATCATGAGCCGAAGCCTCGACAACATCAACGACATAACGAAGTTCATGGACGAGTGCCGCTCGATGGGCATACCAACACTCGGCCCCGACGTGAACGAGAGCCGCCAGAAGTTCAGCGTGAACAAGAAAGGCGAGATACGTTTCGGCATCAGTGCCATCAAGGGCGTGGGAGGTGCCGCGGCCGACGCCATCATCTCCGAACGCGAGAAGAACGGCCCCTACAAGACAATTTTCGACTTCATACAGCGTGTCAACCTCGGCGCCGTCAACCGAAAGTGTGTGGAATCGCTCGTATTGAGCGGCGGATTCGACGGATTCGGACAACTGCGCCGCGAAGACTTCTTCGCCAAGAACAACAAGGGCGAAATGTTCATCGACACGTTCGTGCGCTACGGCCAGACATACCAGATGGAGCAGAGCCAGATGCGCAACTCGCTCTTCGGCGGTGAAAACGAGGTGGAGATAGCCACGCCACCTATAATAAAAGGTGAGACGTGGAGCGACATCGAGCGTCTGAACCGCGAGCGCGAACTGGTGGGCATCTACATCTCGGCCCATCCGCTTGACGAGTACAAGATAGTGCTTGACAACCTTTGCAACACCAACTGTGCCGAACTGTCCGACATATCGTCACTGAAAGACCGCGAAGACGTAATCATCGGCGGCATCGTTACCGACATCAAGTCGAAGTTCACGAAGTCGGGCAAACCCTGCGGATTCGTGACCATAGAAGACTTTGAAGGCACGGGCGAACTGGCCCTGTTCGGCGAAGACTGGGGACGCTGGAGCGGAATGTTCAAGGAGGGATGCACCATATATATCACAGCCAAATGCCAGCAGCGCTACCGCGACAGCCAGTTCTTCGACCTGAAGGTGCAGAACATCGAGTATCTGCAAACAATCAAGGACAAGGCCGTCGACCGCATCACGATATCGCTGCTCACCGATGAGCTCAACGACCAGATTGTCAACGAACTGAACGAGATTATAGCCGACAGCCCGGGAACGACCAAACTCTTCTTCCAGCTGCACGACTCGAGCGGCAAGAATCATGTGCTGCTGCGCAGCAAGAGCCGCACGGTTGACGTAAAGCGCACGCTCATCACATTCATCGAACAGAACAAGAATGTTCTTGACTACAAAATAAACTGAAAAGCCATAAAGCCTGCTAAAAAAGCTTTATCCGCTTGGCGGTATCAATGGTTTTCCTTATTTTTGCAGATAATAAGGGAAGAAACGACTCAAAAAAACGCGCCCTGACACCAGGCCACAGGCACCTTACGCAAGCAGGCACCGGCTACCGGTGGCGGCGCGGCAAAATGCGGGAAGCAACAATAATATTAATACAAACAAATAAAAACGAGAGAACAATGGAAGTAAAAATCACAAACGAGAATTTTGAGAGTCTTAAGAACGGCGACCTGCCGTTGGTAGTGGATTTCTGGGCCACATGGTGCGGTCCGTGCCGGATGATTGCCCCCATCGTCGAGGAACTGGCAAAGGAGTACGACGGCAAAATCAACGTAGGAAAGTGCGACGTGGAGGAGTGCGACGACTTAGCCGCCGAATATGGCATACGCAATATCCCCACCATACTGTTCTTCAAGGGAGGCCAGGTAGTAGACAAGACCGTCGGTGCCCTGTCGAAGGCAAAACTCGAAGAAAAATTCCAAGCACTGCTCTGATTTATGGCCGATTTTGAAGAGGAACTCCGCCTCGATGAGGAAGAGAACGCCCGCGAGGCCGAATATATAATCAACGTGCTGCCGGCCGAGCTGAAAGAGAAATACTCCACGGACGACATTCTGTATATGATGGACACCATCGTGGAGTATTATTTTGAAAGCGGCATACTCGAAGGCGGCAACGATGACGAATACGTTGACATCGACCTGCAGGCCGTGGCCGAATATGTGTGCCGCAAGGCCAAGGAAGACGGCCGTGGCGAATATGATGCCGACGAAGTGCTCCTTGTGGCGCAGGCAGACCTGGACTTTCAGGAAGAGAATGTTGACTGAGAGACGGGAATGAACGCGGGATGTGACAATAATCCCGACATGTAATAAGGATATTGATAAAAGGCAGAGAAAATGTATCGTGATGAATTTACCGATACTTTTTCTCTGCTTTTTTTGTTGTCATGCCACAATAATACGCCATCCGTTATCATAATAATGTAAAAATACGGCACTTTCATGACCGATATCAATTAAAGCGGCATAAAACGACTTTTCCGCCCACATTATTTGGCCACACTATAAAACCGCCGTAACTTTGCACCAGAAAAAGTAAGGATAACAACATTAGGGATAACAAACATTAGTAACTCGGGGTCTACTGATTTCCAAAAGAATAAGGAAGCCCCTTAAAGAAAAGAAAGGTAAAAAGATTATGGTAACATTAAGTTTGATTTTCGCGTTTGTATTTGTGGCAACCATCGCACATGCAGTTTATCTCGGTAAAAAACTCGACATGAAAAAATAAACGCACTATGGAAATATTTACGATGGTAAGCGTGGCCACTGCCATTTTTGCAGTGATAACACCATGTATAATGAGAATGTCGATTGACAACAGATATTGAGAGAGAACAACATAAGAAAGAAATCCCTTCCGATAAGTAGAAATACTTCCGGAAGGGATTTTTTCTTATACCACCCCGCCCCTGATCACATTGTCACCGTGCGGCTGCCGTCTCCGGCCTCGGCGATGGTCACCTTGAGAGCGTCGCCGGGCAGAAGCTCTTCGATGAGTTCCGGCCACTCTATAAGACAGAGGGCACCACTGTAGAAATAGTCTTCGTAACCCATGTCGTACACCTCGTCGAGCTTCTTTATACGGTAGAAGTCGAAGTGGTAGATAAGCTCTCCGCTGTCGGCCGAACGGTATTCGTTGACAATGGCGAATGTGGGCGAGGTTATTACATCGTCCACTCCCAGTTCCTCACACACAGCCTTTATAAACGTTGTCTTGCCGGCACCCATCTTTCCGTAGAAGGCTATCACGGTGCTCTCCCCCATGGCATCCACAAACCGGCGGGCCGCCTCACGGATATTGTCCAAATTGTCTATTCTTATTTCCATAATATTCTGTCTGTTTCTTATCTCATTGATTAAAACACTTCTTTCTGATTTCCCATCACCCCCATATCAGCGCCGTTTTCCGGTCATGGTAATGATGGGTATTATCATCTCTTCCATGGATATTCCGCCATGCTGGAACGTATCCTTGTAATAAGACACGTAGTAGTTGTAGTTGTTGGGATAGGCGAAGAACGAGTCGCCGGTGGCAAAAACATAGCTCGTGCTGAGGTTCGGTGCCGGCAACTGTGCCTTATGCGGATTCTTGATGACAAAGAGATCTTTGCTGTCATACCCGAGATTTTTGCCGAGTTTGTAGCGCAGATTGGTGTTGGTGTTGCGGTCACCCACTATCTTCACCGGCCTGTTGGCGCGTATTGAGCCATGGTCGGTGGTAACGATGACACGGTAGTTGCTGCGCGAAAGCATCTTGAACAGCTCGGAGATAACCGAATGGCGGAACCAGCTGAGCGTGATGCTGCGGTAGGCCGACTCGTTGTTGGCCAGCTCGCGCACCATCTTCGACTCCGTGCGGGCATGGCTGAGCATGTCGATGAAGTTGAACACCACCACGTTGAGGTCGTTGCGCTCCAACTGGCGGAACTGCTGTATAAACTTCTCTGCACCGGCCGAATCGTTTATCTTATGATAAGAATAAGTGTTCTTGCGCCTGTAACGCTCCAGTTGCGTACCGATGAGCGGCCCCTCGTTAAGGTTCTTGCCCTCCTCCTCGTCTTCGTCCACCCACAGGTCGGGGAACAGCTCTGCAATCTTGTTGGGCATGAGTCCGCTGAAAATGGCATTGCGGGCATACTGCGTGGCCGTGGGCAGAATACTGAAATACAGGTCTTCGTCGATGTCGAACGAGTCGCCTATCTCACGGGCTATCATACGCCACTGGTCGTAACGGAAGTTGTCAAGCACCACGAGAAACACCTTCTCGCCCTCGTTAAGCAGCGGAAACACCTTGCGCTTGAACAGTTCGGGGCTCATCATGGGGTGATCAGACGGCGGTGCGGTGGGCACAAGAGCCTCCATCCAGTCCATATAGTTGTTCTTTATGAACTTTGCAAAGCCGTTGTTGGCGTCTTCCTTCTGCATCTTCAGCATCTCCGTCATGCCGCTGTCAGTGCTGCTCAGTTCCAGTTCCCAGTGCACAAGCCGCTTGTACACCTCTATCCAGTCTCCGTACGTGCGGCAGTCGCTTATCTGCATGGCTATCTGCTGGAAATTCTGCTGATAGCCAGTCTGCGTCACCTCCGTCACTATCTCCTTACGGTGGATGTTCTTCTTCAGCGTCAGCAATATCTGGTTGGGGTTCACCGGCTTTATCAGATAGTCGGCAATCTTCGACCCTATGGCCTGATTCATGATGTCCTCCTCTTCGCTCTTTGTCACCATAACCACAGGCACCGACGGCAATATCTCCTTTATCTGCTGGAGCGTCTCAAGCCCGCTCAGTCCGGGCATCATCTCGTCGAGCAGCACAAGGTCGAAGTTCTGCCTGCGGCATATATCCACGGCATCGGTACCGTTGGTCACGGTCACCACCTCATAACCTTTCTTTTCAAGGAAGATTATGTGCGCCTTAAGCAGCTCAATCTCGTCATCAGCCCAAAGTAATAATCCGTTGTTCATCTGTAAAAATCGTCATCAAAGTCGAAACCACCGGCCGGCGGTTCGTTGTTAATACTGTTGTTGTCTTCCGCAGGTTGCTGCGCGGGAGCCTCCGGCGCACCGCCAAGGCCAAGTTCGTCATCCTCCTCCGCAGGAGCCGTCTGCTCTGCCGGAGCGACAGGAAGGTCGCCGAGACCGAGGCCGTCATCCTCATCAGCAGGAGCCGTCTGCTCTGCCGGAGCGGCCGGAAGGTCGCCAAGGCCGAGGCCGTCATCCTCCTCTGCAGGAGCCGTCTGCTCTGCCGGAACGACAGGAAGGTCGATGCCACCCGGCAAAGTCACGTCACCCTCCGGTGTCTCCACACCATCCGGAATATTGAGCAGTTCCTCATTACTAATCTGTAACGGTACGAAAGATTTCTCGAAGAAGTCTTCATATTCCACATAACTGTATCGCGTGCCGAGCATCTTCAGGTTCTCCTCACTGATGATGATACGGCGGCAACCCTTCAGGCGTTCTGCCATCGTGGCGTCGGCGTAGAGCTGGCGGGCATACTGCAAGGCCTCGTCATAATTGAGGAAACCGCTTATCAGCATACGGCTGATGCCATTGTCGACATCGACGGTGATATCGAAATTACGCACCATGAAATTTGAGAAGTTATACTTGGCCATCTCAAACAGCAACTGGTTGGAGTTGAGCGAATCGGCCCTGTAAGCCAAAAGGAACACAAACCCAGTGTTACGTTCCGTGCTCAGCGTATCCGTAGCGGTGGTGTCTGCTGCGAGGTCGACACCGCGCCGCGACCATACATCGCCTATGTCAAACTTGCCGCCGTGCAACGCCCTACCCGCCTGCACACCTTTTATTATCATTCCGGCCATCTCCGACACCTCGCTGTCAGGATGTTTCTCCACCACTTCCCTCAAACTGTTCACACAGGCCGTGGCATCACCTTCGTTGAGACGGCTCAGACCGTCGATGAAGATGAACTTGGCACGGTTGGCCCCCAGAGGGAAACGCTCCGCCGACAGGCGCGTGTTGGCCGCCACCTCGTCATAGCGGTCTGCCTTGAAAGCCTCGTAGGTGGCGGCATACAGCGAGTCTTCTATGTGTACGCCGAAAAGGGCGTTCTCCGCGAAGTATGGGTCGCTGAGCAACACCGTCCATTGGCTCTCGGGATAGTCAGACTTCATGCGCGACAGACAGTTGGCCGCAATATCGTGGCGCCCCATACGCGAATAGAGCAGGAAGAGATGATACCAAGCCTCATCATTCTTCTCGTAGTCGGCATACTGCTCCGTAAGTCTTTTGAGAGCCTTCTCGCTGAGCGGCAGATTGTCAAGCTTGTCCTTGAATATCACGCCCGAATGGAACAGGCCGTCTTTTATCATGTTGTCACTTTCGGCCTTCTGCTCATCCGTAAAGGGTATCTGAGCCAGATAATACTCGCGGGTATGGGGGTCTGAAGATATGCTGTCACCGCCCTCACCCTTCTCGCCGGCAGCCGGTTCGGCTGTCTGTCCGTCACCATTCACGGCAAGACTGTCGGCCGTCACGTCCTCCCCCTGGCCTTCCTTGTCTGCCGAAAGATTCACGACGGTACGGTTTGCGCGCTGCCAGTCATCCACATTTTCGCGCTTGCCCCACTGCTGTTGGAAGGCTGTCTTTCCCTGATTGACGGCCATGGTGTTGTAGAAATACCACGTGCCCGACTTATCCTGCATGCCGGTGTTGGGCTGCGGTTTCCTGTTGTTGCCGAACCTGTTGCCCTGGGCCGACTGCGCCGACAGCTGTTTCTCGGCTTCAGCCTCCTCGGCGGCCCTCTTTTCCTCCTTCTCCTTCTTCTTCAGAGCCTCTATCACACGGTCGATGGCCTCGTTGCGTTTGTCCTCCGGCAAGCCGGCAAGCACCTGCAGCGAGTCTTGCAAATAGACGGCATCGGTGAACGGCACCAGTTCGTCGAGCACCTTCGAGCGTTCCGACAACTCCTCATAATCGCTGCGGTCTTTGTCCAACAGTCCGATGGCCTCGCCGTAACAGCGCTGCGCATCGTTATACTTCTCGCGCGCCCAATAGAGGTTTCCGAGCTTGAGCAGCAGCACACCTTTCTCTATACCGTTGCGCACCGACTTCTCGTTGCCTTTCTCGTAGGCGGCAATGGCGTTGAGTGTGTCGCGGTCTGTCAGATAGATATTGCCTATGGCGTAGTACACCTGGTCAAGATAGTCCTTGTTGTTGTCGGAAGCGGCCATGCGGCGCAGCTTTCTTATCATCTGCCGCGAGCGTCCGCCGGCCATCACCTCCGTCTGCGCTATGCGGGCGTTGAACTCCAGTTCGTATGGCGGACTCTGGCGCACCACGCGGCGGTAAGCCTTGTAGGCCATGTCACGGTTGCCCAGTTCGGTCTGAATCTGTCCCATGAGATACCACATACGGGCCTTCTGCTTCTTGCGGCGCTCGTGCCTGATGGCTTTCGCCAGATAGCTGACAGCCTCCTCGTATCTGCGGCTGCGCACATAAAATCCGGCATAGGCATAGTCCCAGTCCTTCACGGCACGGTAGTGCATCGTGTCACGCTTCATCTTCGTTATCACGTCTTCGGCATCGTAGAGCCAGTCGAGTTCGGTGTAGCTGCGTGCCAGCCACGCACGGGCAATGCCGTTTATTTCGGGCTGCGTGGCATAAAGACGCGACATATATGAGAATGTGGCGGCGGCCTCGTCGAAGTTGCCCTTCTGATATTGCGACTTGCCGAGCATAAGCCACGCCTTCCACAGGAAGGGGTTGTACTCGCGGCGGCTTAGCCACTCGATGTCTTTGGCGGTCTTGCGGCGGTTCTTCGTCCATTCGGGGCGGCGCTTGATGCTGTGCAGCTTGATGGCTTTTTCCGATTTCTCTATGGCTCTGTCAAAGTTTGAGCTGCCAAGATTGCGGCTGTTCTTGTTGCCTACGGCATCGAGGGGGATAATCTCGGTGAAGTTGTCCTTGTTGCCGTTCTCCTTCTCCACCATGCCGTCTGTAAAAGCCAGACTGCCGTTATAATAAGTATTGTAACGTGCGTTGAACGAATGCCACCAACGGCTCTTCGCCGTATTCTTATGCGACGAGCAAGCCGTCACGAGCAGCAGGGCCGTCATGACGGTGATGATGACAATATGTCTGTTTTCAAACATTCTCACAATACTTTAAACTAAAAAACACTGCCTTTTATTGTCCCCCGCGCCGTTTTATTAATAATAAAACGCACTCCGCAAGACAACATCCATCCCGTTCATGCTTCTTCCTAAGCCCCCGCATCTTCAATCATCATCACCATCTCGTCCTTTATCTGGTCGGGCGGATTGATGCCGCGCAGCGTCAGACTGCGGCTCCACGGGGCCACCTCACGTGGATTCATCGTAAGCATGACTTCACGGAACTGTTCGGCCTCGTCATCGGTATAGTCGTCGGAACGGCGGCCGGCAAAGGCATCAAGCTCTTCGTCGTCATAGTATTCCACCGGATTCACCGCCGCCTCCATCATACACTCGTGGGCGCACCTGGCATTGTCGCCGCTGCACGACGAACAGTCGCCCTGTGGCTGCACCACCCCACCGCCGTCGCCGCGTGAAAACAGCATGCTGCCCAGTGCCACGACCACGCCGAGCGCCACGATTATCATTATGAGTATAGCCATGCGGTGTATCGGTTATTCGTGAACGCCGATGATGAACTGCGACCGTTTCAGGTCATCCCAGAAATGCGGGTACGACTTGGTCACCACCTGCGGGTTGTTTATCCGTATGCCGCCCCACTTCATGGCCAGCGGCGCAAAGGCCAGGGCCATGCGGTGGTCATCGTAGGTGTCGACGGCGGCATCCGGCTGCTGTTCGCAACGTTCGCCGCTCCACACCAGTTCGCGCCCTCCGGCATCACGCAGCACATACCCGAACTTGCGCATCTCGCGCTTGAGGGCTTCTATGCGGTCGGTCTCCTTTATCTTCAGCGTCTGCAATCCCGTAAACCTGAACGGCACGCCGAGTGCCGCACAGCATACGACAAAGGTCTGCGCGAGGTCGGGCGAATTGACAAAGTCGTACTCCAGACGCGGCACGCAATGGCCGGTGCGGGTCAGCCTTACTGTCGTGGGCACGCCTTGTTCCGTCGTGCCGAACGTGGTCTTCACGCCGAGCAGACTGAAGATGTAGCGCACCGACGAGTCGCCCTGCTTGCTGCCGTCCATAAGTCCGGTGAGTGTCACCTCGCTGCCGGGACTGCCCAGCTCCACCATCTCATACCAATAGGACGCGGCGCTCCAGTCGTTCTCTATGTGATAGTCGCGCACGGCGTAGGGCTTCGGGGCCACGGTGATGGTGCTGATGTCCGACCACTCGGCCTCGGCTCCGAACTCGCCCATTATCCACAGCGTCATGTCAATATACGGGCGCGATATTATCTCGCCGGTGAGATGCAGGCGCAAGCCGTTACGCAACACGGGGGCTATCATAAGCAATGCCGAGATGTACTGCGAACTTACGTTGCCGGGCATCTCAAGCCTTCCGCCATCGAGCGATTTTCCGGTTATGCGCAGCGGCGGGAAGCCCTCCTCGCCTACATATTCCACTCCGGCGCCAAGATAGCGCAACGCCTCTACAAGCAACCGTATGGGACGGTGGCGCATGCGCTCGGTGCCGGTGACGGTGTGGCATCCCGGCGTTACGGCAAGATATGCAGTAAGGAAACGCATGGCCGTGCCGGCGGCCTTGATGTCTATCACATCCGGCATGTCGCGCAAGGCCTTTATCATCACGTCGGTATCGTCGCAGTCGGACAGGTTTTGCGGCAGCACGCCGCCTCCGGAGAGGGCGTGTATGATGAGTGCCCTGTTGCTGACGCTCTTCGACGACGGCAGGTCGATGGTGGTATTGAGAATGGCCGGAGCCGTTATTTCATATTGCATTATGATTACGATATTATGTTTGTACTTGCCGGGTGCAGCCTAACTTTTGCAAAGTTAGTGCAAACGAGCGCAACGCAAGCTTGCTTGCATATTGCCGAGTGCAGCCTAACTTCTGCAAAGTTAGTCGAAATCGCAAAGATAACAAAACAAATAACATTTATTAATAAGGTCAGGCACATTTTAAAACCATGCCGACGAATTACAACCGGCAAGGCAAAATCAGGCCGATACAGGCCAAACACCGTGCAAAAGAAATGGCTCATCCGACATTTGGAGGGATAACCGCATAGCAAATGAAAACGGGCTGAAAGCCCAACAAGCCCATAGCCCGGGGCAGAGCGAAGCGGCACCCCGGGTATTGATATACCGCACACCACCTGCGCCCTGAAAGGGCAAAAGCCTGTGTACGTGCTATCTAAATTATTGATATTTAATGCTTTTGCTCTTTCAGAGCGATTGCCCACACCCGTGTTATACCCGGGGTGCCGCTTCGCTCTGCCCCGGGCTATGTGCTTGCTGCCCCTACGGGGCGTACTAATAAATGTTAGCGGAATATCACTCCATATGTCGGATGACCCCAAAAAAAAATGTTTCCGCGCCCCCTCTTCCACCGGCATAATTGCCGGTATTCGGATTTTTTTTCGTAACTTTGCAGTAATAAGTAATATATACAAGACAATGACAATGAAACCACTGACGATGAGCATACTTGCAATGATGTGCAGCCTGTTCGGCTGCACGGCACAGACAGCCGACTTCAAGAGTGTGGAGACCGGGGAGTTCGCACGGCTGATATCAGACACGGCCCAAGCCGTTGTTACACTCGACGTGCGCACGGCAACGGAATATGCCGGCGGACACATAGCCCGGGCCATGAACATCGACGTGCTCGATGACGGATTCGAGGACGCCGCCACCGGAAAACTGCCCAAGAACAAGACCATAGCCGTATATTGCCGCAGCGGGAAGCGCAGCAAGAAGGCGGCCGCCATTCTCAGCCGCAACGGCTACGACGTGGTGGAACTGAACAGCGGATACAACGGATGGACCGCCGCAGGAATGCCCACGGAGAGATAAACACAGGCGGGGCCGCGCAATGACGTTTTCGTGCTCATTTCCGCCTGAACTCCGAACACACCACTGCCGTGGCCACGGCCACGTTAAGGCTCTCGGCCCTGTCGCCACGGGCGAAGCTCGGTATGAGCAGACGGTCGGTGATGCGGCTGCGCACGGCGGGCGAAATGCCGTTGCCCTCGTTGCCCATCACGATGATGCCGTGGCCGGACAGCTGCCGGGCGTAGATGTTTTCGCCGTCGAGCAGCGTGCCGTAGACGGGCGTGCCGGCGGGCAGGGTGTCGAGCAGTGCGGGCAGGTCGGTGTACACCACATCCACATGGGCAAGGCTGCCCATCGTGGCCTGCACCACCTTGGGGTTGTATACATCGGCTGTGTCGGGGCTGCACAGTATAGTCTCTATGCCGAACCAGTCGGCTATCCTTATTATCGTACCCAGATTGCCGGGGTCCTGCACCCCGTCGAGGGCCAGGCAGAGGCGGCGGGAGAAGTCGGCGGCAACGGGAGACGAAGCGTTGCCGCCCGTGGGAAACAGCGCCAGCACCTGCTGCGGCGTCTTCAGGAAACTCACCTTGTGCAGCTCCTCCTCAGTGGCGCGTATCATCCGGCCGTCAAACCCTGCGGGCGGCACCCACCCGTCGGTGGCCACTATCAGCTCCGGCCTTATTTTCCTCATGAGGTCTTCCACCGTCTTGCGGCCCTCGGCCACAAAGAGCCCCTCCCTCTGCCTGTTCTTCTTCATTGCCAGCGAGTGCACCAGCTTTATCACGTTCTTGCTCAGCATATTGTCACGATGTTTGTAAAAAAAGTCGTTGATATATACGGCAAATATATACATAAATCCTGAATAACGAGCCGGTCGGAGCAAAGAAAATGTTTTTCTTTAGGGGAAAGTTACGAAAAAAGTCTTAATTTTGCAGACTGAACATGCAAACATCGGTCGACGATGTCCAGTGAACACCTCAAATGCGAATATCTTTATATATATACGCCATAACAAGTGCCGCACTCCTCGCGTCGTGCAGCAGCACCAAATACGTGCCCGAAGGCAGGTATCTGCTGAACAAGGTTGACGTGCGCACCGACGCCAGATACAAGGACATTGACCGCGGCAGGATGAAGTCGTACGTGCGGCAGCAGGGCAACTCGCGGTGGTTTTCGGCCGTCAAGATACCCCTGGCCACCTATTCGCTGTCGGGCCGCGACTCTACAAAGTGGATAAACCGCGTGCTCAAGAGCATGGGAGAGGCCCCCGTACTGTACGACTCGCTGCACACGGCGCTGTCGGGCCGCGACCTTGTGGCCGAACTGCGCAACGAGGGCTATCTCGGGGCCTGGGCCGACGTGACCACGCAGACCCGCGGCAAGAAGATAAACGTAACGTACACGCTGCACCCCGGCGAGGCATACCACATAGACAGCCTGCGCTACGACATACGCGACTCCGTCACGGCCGGCCTGCTGCGCATGGACGACCCGCGCAACAGGGGGCTGAAACGCGGCATGAAGTTCAACGTGGAGCATCTGGACCGCGAGCGGAAAAGGATAACCGACCTGCTCGTAAACAGCGGCTACTACAAGTTTCACAAAGACTTCATCACCTACAACGCCGACACCGTGGCGGGCAGCCGCGGCGTCAACCTGACCCTCGTGCTCAACCGCTACCGCACAAACCAGATTGCCGACACGCTGCACACGAAGTATACGATAAGGAACGTGAGCTACACAAGCGGCAGCCAGGAAGACCCTGCGATACACCTGCGGCGCGGCGTGCTGCGCAACAACACCTTCATAACCGAAGGCGCGCCCTACTCCGGCCGCGACCTGCAGAAGACGTACACACACTTCGGGCGGCTGCAGGCCGTGAGGTACACCAACATCAGCTTCCGCGAAGTGCCCGACAGCGCCATGCTCGACTGCAACATACAGATAAGCACCAACAAGAGCAGCACCGTGAGCTTCCAGCCCGAAGGCACCAACACGGCCGGCGACTTCGGTGCCGCCGTGGCCCTGACATACCAGAACAGGAACCTCTTCCGCGGGTCGGAGCTGCTGGGCATAGAGCTGCGCGGAGCCTACGAGGCCATAAGGGGCCTCGAGGGCTACGGCAACGAGAACTTCGAGGAGTACAGTGCCGAGGCCCGGCTCATGTTCCCCCGCTTCATAGCCCCATTCCTGCCGCACGGCTTCAAGCGCCGCATCACCGCCACATCGGAGGTGTCGCTGATGTACGACCTGCAGAACCGTCCGGAGTACCACCGCCGCGTGCTGTCGCTGGCATGGCGGTACAAGTGGAACGACGCGAGCCATCACGACCGCTACCAGATAGACCTGCTTGACCTCAACTACGTGTTCATGCCGTGGATTTCGGACAAGTTCCGCGAAGACTATCTCGACAACGCCGACAGCCGCAACGCCATACTGCGGTACAACTACGAGGACTTGCTCATCATGAAGTTCGGTGTGGGTTTCTCATACAACAACGGAAACAACGCCGTAAAGGTAAACCTGGAGACGGCCGGCAACCTGCTCGGCCTGCTCTCGCGCCCCATGCACCTGCAGAAAAACGAGATGGGACTGTACAAGCTCTTCGGCATTGCGTATGCACAGTATGCAAAGGGCGACTTCGACTACACGAAGAACATAAGGCTCGACTACAACAACTCGCTTGTGGCGCACGTGGGGTTGGGCATAGCCTACCCCTACGGCAACAGCAACATACTGCCCTTCGAAAAACGGTATTTCTCGGGCGGGGCCAACAGCGTGCGCGGATGGAGCGTGAGGGAGCTCGGCCCGGGAAAGTTCATAGGGCGCGACGGCAAGATAGACTTCATCAACCAGACGGGCGACATGAAGCTCGACCTCAACCTCGAATACCGCGCGCACCTGTTCTGGAAGCTGAACGGGGCACTGTTCATCGACGCCGGCAACATCTGGACACTGCGCAACTACGAGGACCAGCCGGGCGGACAGTTCGACATCAATGACTTCTGGAAGCAGATAGCCGTGAGCTACGGATGGGGCGTGCGCCTCAATTTCGACTACTTCATACTGCGTTTCGACTTCGGCATGAAGGCCGTAAACCCGGCCTTCGACGACAACCGGCGCCACTATCCCATAACCCACCCGCGGCTGAGCCGCGACCTCACCTTCCACTTCGCAGTGGGCATGCCATTCTGACGAGCCATCGTCCGTCGCGCCGGACGGCCTGAATACGGTACTCCGCTCCGGCAACGATGTGCCCCGGAGCACCTATCGTGTCGGCCAGCATGAAGCCGCTGACGCGCACCGTGGCCACGGCCGTAGTGTCGCCGCTGCCGAAATCAACGGACACCACCTCCGCCTCCGCGCCCCTTTCCTGCGCCCTGAGCACGTCGAGGTCGGCCTCGGTCACGTTAGATGCGGCCAGCCTTATCCACTTCGCGCTCTCCGGCGTGCAGAGCGTGAGGGCCTCCGGGAAGTTGTAGTTGAAATAACGGTTGGCAAACATGCCTATGTCTTCGCGCACACGCATCTCCCTGTCTGACACATTGTTGCACGCCGCCGACAGCAATATGGCGGCAACTGCGGCAGGGAGACCTATCTTTCTTTTCGTCATTTTTAATTGCAGACACTGGTAAAAACATCGCAAAGATACGATTTTCATTTGGTTATCACGCGATTTTTTCTTACTTTTGCACAAAATAACTACAGAATGTTGAATTTTATATCCTTTGGAAGCGGCAGCAGCGGTAACTGTTACTACCTGTTCACCGCCACGGATGGATTGCTCATAGATACGGGAGTGGGCCTGAGAACCCTGAAAAAGGAGTTCAGGGACTACGGTCTCAGCATGTCGTCTGTCAACAACGTGCTGATAACGCACGACCATGCCGACCATGTGAAATCGGTGGGATGCATCAGCAACGACTACAAGCTGCCGGTATATTCCACACGCAAGGTGCACTCGGGCATCCTGCGCAACTACTGCGTACAGCGCAAGGTGCCGGCAGAATACACCAAGTATATAGAAAAAGGTGTGGCGGCGGAAATAGGCGAGTTTACGGTAACGCCCTTTGCCGTGCCGCACGACAGCACCGACAATGTGGGCTACTTCATCGAAAACGGCGGCGTGGCCTTCTGCATAATGACCGATGCCGGCTGCGTGACGGAAGAGATGGCGGCCTACATCGGCCGTGCCAACTATCTGGTGATAGAGGCCAACCACGACGAGGAAATGCTGAAAAACGGCCCCTACCCTCCGTATCTGAAGTCGCGCATACTCGGCGACAACGGCCACCTGAGCAACAAGTCGTGCGGCGAGGCCGTGGCTGCCAACATGACGGAGAGGCTGCACGCCGTATGGCTGTGCCACCTGAGCGAAGACAACAACCATCCGGAACTGGCACGCAAGACCGTGGAAAGCATACTGGCCGGCCACGGCATAACGGTGGGCGAAGGCCTGCTGCTCGAAGTGCTGAAACGCAAGACTCCCACCGGAATATTCGAACTGGGGGCCGACTCAATATTGTAAAACGAACAACACCAAGCATATGAGCATCGACAGAATACTGGAAAAGCTGGACATCACACGTCTCAACCCCATGCAGGAAGAGGCCTGCGACAGCATACTGCACGGCACGGACGACGTGATAGTGCTGTCGCCAACGGGCAGCGGCAAGACACTGGCATACCTGCTCCCGCTCATCGAAAAGACCGATGCCGGCAGCGACGCGGTGCAGGCGGTGGTGATAGTGCCCGGACGCGAACTGGCCATGCAGTCGGACAACGTGCTGCGCAGCACCGGCACGGCCGTGCGCTCCGCGGCATGCTACGGCGGACGCGCAGCCATGGACGAGCACCGCATGCTGCGCCAGAGGCGGCCCAACATCATCTTCGGCACCCCCGGCCGTCTCAACGACCACATCGACAAGGGGAACATCGATGCCGGCGGCGTCAGGTATCTCGTGATTGACGAGTTTGACAAGTGCCTGCAGATGGGTTTCGCCGACGAGATGTCGCGGCTGGTGGGACGGCTGCACGGCGTGAGGCAGCGGATACTGCTGTCGGCAACCGACGCGCGGCAGATACCGGACTTCATCGACATATCGCATTGCGTAAGGCTCGACCATCTCGACGGAGGCAACAGCGTGCCGGAACGCGTGAAACTGTATGAGGCAAGAAGCGCGGCAAAAGACAAGCTCGAGCCTCTGGCCCGCCTGCTGGGCTCGTTCGGGGCGCAGAGCAGCATCGTGTTCCTCAACTACCGCGAGAGCGTGGAGCGCACGGCCGGCTACCTCCGCGGGGCGGGATTCTCCGTCAGCCACTACCACGGCGGCATGGAGCAGCGCCTGCGCGAAGACGCCCTCTACAAGTTCAGCAACGGTTCGGCCAACGTGCTCGTGTCCACCGACCTTGCCTCGCGAGGCCTCGACATTCCCGAGGTGGACAACATAGTGCACTATCACCTGCCGCAAACGGCCGACGAATACATACACCGCGTGGGCCGCACGGCCAGATGGGACGCCTCGGGGCGCACGTTCTTCCTGCTCGGACCGGAGGAGACGCTTCCGGAGTTTGTGGAGGAGGAGCCGCAGCCGTTTGACATTCCGGATGACTTCCGCACTCCCGAACCGGCCAAGATGACCACCATCTACATCGGCAAGGGCAAGAAGGACAAGCTGAGCAAGGGCGACATAGTGGGATTCCTCTGCAAGAAGGGCGGACTGAAGGCAGGCGAGATAGGCCGCATAGACGTGAAAGACCGCTATACATACGCTGCCATATCGCGCCCGCGCCTCGACAGCGTGCTGCGGCAGACGGCCGGAGAAAAGATAAAGGGGATAAAGACGGTGGTGGAGCCTGTGGGCTGAACACCACACAAACGCTACATATTGGCGGTTGTTGTACAAACAAGTACATAATCGTACGATTTCAAACATCTGTTAAAGCGTTTCCGCATACATTTGCACTCGAAAACATTAAAAGTACAAATATATGCGGAAACCTAAAATTCTTCTATTGTTATTATCGGCCATACTGACAGGCTTGTCGGCACAAGCCCGAGTGCAGATGGAGAAACTTACACGCGGTGTCGTGGCCATGCACAAGGCAGACGGCAACTATATAACCTGGCGTCTGCTTGGCACAGACCCCAAAGGGGTTACCTTCGAACTGCTGCGCGACGGCAACAGCATTGCAAGCAATCTTGATTTAACCTGCTATACGGACACCGGAGGCGGGGATGGCAGCAGTTATCAGGTGGTGGCCAAAGACAGCGACGGCAACATCATAGACATATCGGCAAAGGCACAGACATGGGAGTCGGCATGCAAGCTGATGAAACTCGACCGCCCCGCCGGCGGCAGCATATCGTATACCGCCGGCCAGCTCGGGCGCAACCAGCCCACTTACGACAGTATCGGGCATTACAGTTATTATGCACAGGAAGCCTGTGTGGGCGATGTTGACGGCGACGGAGAGTATGAACTGCTGGTGAAATGGCAGCCCGACTGTAACAGAGACAACAGCACGAGCGGCCTGACCCCAAGCGTATATTATGACTGCTACCGTCTGAACCACTACACAGGCAACGAAGATGTATCGGCGCAAAAGCTGTGGCGCGTGGAGTTAGGCATCAACATACGTGCCGGTTCGCACTATTCGCAACCAATGTTCTACGACTTCGACGGTGACGGACGCGCGGAACTTATCTGCAAGACAGGCCCTGGAACCATTGACGGCGGGGGACGCTACGTGAGCGAGGCAGCCGACGATGAAGCCATACGAAACACGGACAACACGGCCGACTACCGCAACAAGAGCGGCCATGTGATGTCAGGGCCGGAGTTTCTCACCGTTTTTGACGGACAGACCGGACGCGCCGTACATACAATATGGTACAACCCCAACCGCGGTTTCACCACCGGACGCGCCAGCGGATATGGAGCATGGGGAGACGATTACGGCAACCGCGGCGAACGTTTCCTTGCCTGCGTGGCCTATCTCGACGGCACGGACAGCAATCCCTCGGCGGTGATGTGCCGCGGATACTACACCCGCTCGTATCTGTGGGCCGTAGACTTTGACGGCTCGAAACTGAAACAGAAATGGCTGCATGCCTCAGTATCAAAGACGCGCATCGAGATTACCGATGCCAACGGGCAGAAAACCGTAAGCACGTATGGCAGCAACACATCGGGCAAGGGCGACTGCTACACCGCCTACGGACAGGGCTGCCACTCGATAGCCGCAGGCGATGTGGACAACGACGGATGCGACGAGATAATGTACGGCAGTGCCGCCATCGACAACGACGGCAGTCTTCTCTACACCACGGGCCTTGGCCATGGCGACGCCCATCATCTGGCCGACCTCGTACCCGACCGCCCGGGACTGGAGTTCATGATGCCCCACGAAGAGGGCGGCAACGGATGGTCTTTACGTGACGCGGCAACGGGCGAACTGCTGATATGGAAACCGAGCGCGGGTGACAACGGGCGCGGCATGGCCGCCGACATAGACCCGAGCCGCCGCGGTGCGGAATTCTGGTCGGCCGCCGACCGCAATGTATACGACACCAACGGTGAAACGGTATCTGAAAACAAGCGTCCGGCATATTGTTTCCGGATATACTGGGACGGCAGTCTGTACGACAACCTGCTCGACGGTGTGAACATCACCGCATACAACAACGGTGCAAACACACGCATATTCCAGGCCTCGGGATGTATCAAGAACGGAAGCAAGGCATATCCGGTGCTGTCGGCCGACCTGTTTGGCGACTGGCGCGAGGAGCTTATACTCTGCGATGCGGCCGACAGCTGCACGCTGCACATATTCTCCTCCACCAGCGAGACGAAGTTTGCCGTGCCCACACTCATGCACGACCATCTGTACCGCATGTCGGTGTGCTGGCAGAACGTGGCATACAACCAGCCCCCGCATCTCGGATTCCATCTCCCCGACATGTTCGCCTCGCGCTTCGACGTTATAGGCGAAGGGCAGAAACGGCAGTCAATAAAACTTGGCGAAAGCATCATTCCGGTAAAGTGCAAACTGACGAACTGCACGTCGGCAATGGTATTGGCCAGTTATCTTGACGGCCAGCGTGTAAAAGTTTTGGGCGTGCCCGACGGCTTCCAGTTTGCTATGGACCGGCAGAACGGGGAGTTCACCGTTACGGGCACACCCGAAAAAGGCGGCACATACGAGATAATAATCCGCTCGTCGGGCGACATTACCGATATAAGAATCGAAGATACCATCACCGTCGTGGTTGACGCGACGGACGGAATAACCGATGCCACAGTCATAAAGAACAATGACACAGCCTCCGGCAGAATCTACAATATGCAGGGATGTGAGGTGAAACGCGGAAACCTTTCTCCCGGAATATACATCGTTGACAATAAGAAGCTTATAATAAAAGGCAAAACAACGCTGAAATAATCACAAACAAAACAAAAACATTACAACAATGAAACGATTACTTACACTTTTGGCCAGCACGGCAATGCTGCTGACAGCCCATGCACAAAAAGCCGGTGACTACGTCTACACCGACAACGGGCGTTTTAAAATCACCACGGGACACAACCTCCTGACAAACGGTGACTTCGATAAAGGTACAGCCGACTGGACCACCGACGGCGGAAACACACTGTCGCCCGACACCTTCGGCATTGAACTGGAAAACGGCAACAACTATCTTACCGTATACAACAAGCTCAACGGTCCCGGCACGGGCAGTTCGCTCCTGCGCAAGGTGGCGGTGAACCCGGGAGAGTGTTATGTGGTGACGTATCAGGTAAGGGGCGATGACGAAAACATAACCACCACCGTCACGTCATCCGCCAATGCAAAAAACTATCAGAACATCTTCTTCAATTACGACGGCTCGCTCACTCCGGCCGACTATGGCAACATAGCCACACCGCAGACATACAGCTGGGACTGGACCACAGTCAACTACGCGTACAAGTCTGTGAGCCCGGGCTATATCGTGATACACTTCTATGCACCCTACATTAACACCAACTTCGACAACTTTGCCGTAATGAGCGCCGTCGAGGTGGTTGACGACCGTGCCGCACAGAAGGTAATTGACAAGTTGCAGTCGTACATAGACAACCCGCTCTTCCCCAACGGCAACGATATGCTTCGTGAGGTAATCAATGACATACAGGGCTTTGTTGACAACGACGACTTTGTTTCCTACAACGATCTGGTGGAATACCTCGACGAACTTGTCAACGAATATCTCGACATGAACTCTGCCAGACTGACCGGATTTATGGCGAACGGCAACTTCGACGACCTCACTCCCACCAGTGCCAACCAGCGCAAGGCCGGCGCATGGACCATAGATGACATTACTCCCGCAACGGGAAAGACACGCTGGGCCATAAAGTCTGTCCTGGATACAAACGCACCGTTTGACGGCATTTATCTGCAGGATGACGTTCCCGGCCCGTACTATCTGCGTGAGGCCACGGTACACCAGACATTGAACAACATGCCCGCCGGTCAATACATGTTCACGGTGAAGGCACGCGCCGGCTACCAGGACAAGAACTTTGTGTTCCAAGACTTCACGACAAGGGGACTGAAAGTGTTCATCAACAACGATTCCACCGAATGTCATCCCATCAGCTACCCTACTCCCGACACATATACTGTTTACAGCACCCTGCCGGAACCGGGCGACCTGAAGTTAGGCTTCTTCGTTACCGACAGCTGCTGCAACCATATCGACTTCGACGTGGTTGACCTGCGCATCATCGGATGGACAGCAGATATGGCCGAAGGACACTTCCTCGGCAAGGAACTTGCTGAGGCACGACAGAATCTGAAACACAGCATCGACTCCGCACGTGTGCACTATAACGATGCACTGATGTATTACGGAAAGGTGCGTCTCGACTCCGCCATAACAGCCTCGCAAAACTATTACGACAACATTTCCATAACCGACAGCCTCGCTGACTCACGTACACGTCTGAACAAGGAGATTTCGGTATATATCGGCGAGAACGGTGCCCTTACGGAATTCCGCGCAGCCATAGCCAATGCCACAAATATATTGGCTGACAACAGTTATGCCGAGGCTGACAAGCAGGCTTTGAAAGCGGCCATAGAGGCAGCAAAGGCATATCTCGCCTCACTCAATGCCGACAACCACGAACAGGAAGGCTTCACCAATGCCGACATAAAGGAGCAGACCACACTGCTGAACAAGGCCATCAACGTGCTGCTCATCAGCAAGCTCGAGGCCGACGAGAAGTATCAATTCCTGATATGGGCACAGCAAGACGGTGCCGAATACATCTCAAACCTGCTCACAGGCGAGGAAAATGCCATCACCAGCAGCAGTGGTTCTGCCGTATATGTAGAGCAGGCACCGTTTGCAGGCCACAGCCTTAACAACCGCCTCGGCTTTATAGAGGGACTGCAGCTGACACTCAACCCGTCTCACGGCATGGAGGTATACCTGCCTACAAAGAACAAGACAACCATGCACATACTCAATCTGAAGCAGGGCGACCGTATTGTAATGGACTGGATCATGGGGTCGGCCAGCCATAATATCATGATTTCATCCGCCAATGCCAAGGTTCGCCTGGCCGACGGCTCGTGGTGCGAATACACCAAGCAGGGCAAGGACAACGCCAACGTTCTGCCGAAAGACAACGCCGACGGACTTTCCGGCTCCGTGCGCAGCACTATCATCATGACTGCCGACGGTACGCTCGATTTCTATCAGTACTCATCCGCATCAACCATCCGCATCAAGTATCTGGACATTACCAATGCCGAAAACGTTGTTGACGGCATAAGCGAGGTGACCGGCGAGACTCGTGACGGTGCAACCGATGCCATTTACGACTTGCAGGGCCGCAGGCTGAACAACATTCCGGCCGCAGGCATATATATACGCGGAGGCAAAAAGGTTCTGGTGAAGTAAACAGCAAGTATTTGTAATCCAAAGAAGATGGTGGCAACCGTATAACAACATTATGGTTACCGCCATTTTCTTTTAAAAACAGAATGATTATGAAAAGAATGATACTTACAGTGTTCTTTTGCATAGGCAGCATCATGTCAATGCTGGCACAGACAAAAGAGCCGGCATGGGACAATACGTCTAAAAGATATTGGAGCCCTGAATTTAAGATAGCAGAGATTCCTTCTTCAAAAGACGGGGCTATGCAAAAGGCTTACATTTATAAGACAACCCGAAAAAAACCGCAGCCCTTGATAGTAAGCCTGCACACCTGGAGCGGTTATTACAACCAGACAGACCCTTTGGCCAAAGAAATACTGGCACGTGACTGGAACTACATTCATCCTGATTTCAGAGGAGCCAACCGTACTTTTACGGCAATGTGCAGCCCTCTGGCACTTGCCGATATAGAAGATGCCATTCAGTACGCATTGCAACATACGAATGTCGATCCGGAAGATGTGCATATTGTCGGCGTGTCTGGCGGCGGACTTGCCACGCTGGCCGCTTATATGTATATAAAATATCCGGTGAAATCGTTTTCTGCCTGGGCTCCCATTTCTGATATAGAAGCCTGGTATTGGGAATCTGTAGGAAGGGGACAGAAGTATGCAAATGACATCGTGCAGGCTGTATCAGCTGACGGAAAGACATTTAACCCGGAAGAAGCTGTATCACGTTCGCCTTTGTGGCAGGCCTTTCCCGTAGAGAGACGCAAAGACGCCCGGCTGTTTATCTATGAGGGAATTCACGACGGATATAAAGGTTCTGTGCCCATCACTCATTCGCTGAATATGTATAACCGCCTGGTGGGCGAACTGAAGTACAACACTTCGGATATGGATGAAATTATGCGTAAGGCATGCGACGATACAGACCTGATATCACCCAAGGAAATAATTGACTTGTTGGGGAAACGCATCAATCCGGAATATGAAAAGAATGAAACGTTATTCGGGCGTGGCGTGCATTTAAAGCGCCGGTATAAAAACATAAGCCTGACCATTTTTGAAGGCAGGCATGAACAGATACCACAGGCATTGGGACTTATTCCCTATAAAAAGCAGACGGATTTAAAGTGTGATATTTTGACGATTGGCGATTCCAACGGAGCTAATAAAGACGGATGGGTGACCCAACTGGCGGAAATGATGCCAAAATCCGATATCGTGAATTTATCGGAAGGCGGCAGGACAATAGGATTTGACAATAATGGAAGACCGCGTCTCAATGCACTTAAAAACATAGATTCATACTTAGACAAGGCGCAGGCACAGAAACACCGATATGACTATATCATCGTGTGCTTAGGCACCAACGACTATAAAAAGATGTTTGATGCCAGACAGGGGGAGATTCCCGAAAACCTGAAATCGCTTCTGACCAAGATCAAGAAGCATGCCGTGTATAAGAAGGGCCGTACCAAATTGATTTACGTTACTCCTCCGCCTATAAGGAAAGACGGTATCAGCCCTAAGTATGAAGGTTCCGGTGAAAGGTTAGCCAGGATGATACCTGAATTAAAGGCCGTGGCTTCTGGGTTGGGCTGTAAGGTTGCAGATATCCACAATCCTTTATCGGGAATACTGGATTATTATGCAAAGGACGGAGTGCACATGCCAGGCTCCGGACAGGAGATTGTTGCATCCCAAATCGTGAATTGCATACTATCGCATCAGTAAGCCGGTATCGCAGAAATGCTGACGCAAAGCCATGCCGGATATATAACATTTGCTTCCGGCATTTAAAGTGATACAATAAGCATGTGAATAATATAAATTATATGGTAAGAACAAAAACAACATTAGTGCTGGCTTTCCTGATACTATGTATCGGAACTAAAGCACAGAATACAGACATACGCAATGTCATAGAACACGGATTGAACCGCTCGCTCAAACAGTCGCTAATCATGGCAAAGTCGTTGGAGAATGAAGGCGAGACCCTGCCACGCACGTATGAAAAAGCACGTTTGCGCCGGTGTAACTACAAAAACTGGGTAAGCGGATTCTTTCCTGGAGTGCTTTGGTATCTTTTTGAAAACGAGACAATAAAAGATACGGGAAACTGTTATTTGCCTGACAAATCCCTGTTAGAGTATTACGCAAGACTATACACAGAGCGTATAGACTCAGCCAAGACAATGAAATGGACACACGACCTGGGATTTATCATAAACTGCAGCTACGGCAACGGATTCAGACTTACAGGCACACCAGACTATCTCGCCGTTATGGAAGAAGGGGCGCAATCGCTTATTACGCGTTATAACGAAAAGGTGGGACTGATTCAGTCGTGGGGCAAACGTAACGGATGGCAATATCCGGTCATCATAGACAATATGATGAATCTCGAGTTCCTGATGAACGTGGCCCACCTTACCGGAAACAATCAATATGCAGACATTGCAAACTCACATGCAATGAAAACAATGAGCAACCACTTCCGGCCAGACTACAGCTGCTACCATGTAGTGTCATACAGCCCTGAGACAGGCAAGCCTGAAGCCAAGCAGACATATCAGGGACTTGCCGACGAATCGGCATGGAGCCGCGGACAGGCATGGGCTCTCTACGGCTTTACCATGATGTACCGTGAAACCGGACACAAGAAATATCTGGAACAGGCCCGAAAGATAGCCAACTACATTTGCCGCCACCCGAGGATGCCGGAAGACAAGGTGCCGTACTGGGATTTCGATGACCCCAAAATACCACACACCTACCGTGATGCCTCGGCTGCCGCATGTATGGCTTCGGCATTTGCCGAATTGAGCAGTCTTGACAAAAACGCGAAAGACGCACGACGGTGGCTCGACATGGCCGAGCAACAGATACGCTCGCTCACCTCTCCCGAATATCTAGCCGAAGAGGGAGAGCAAGGCGGCTTCATACTGAAACACTCGGTTGGCAATCTGAACAAGCGTTCGGAAGTGGATGTTCCGCTGACATACGCCGACTATTACTACGTTGAGGCTCTCATACGGCTGAAAAAACTCTATCAGGGACGCAGCGACCGCCAACGGTGGGTCAGCTGGATGACACGCATTGCCGACCCTGTAATCCGCAATCTGGCAGATGACAGACTCTGCCAAAACATGCCTTACGAGAGCATAGGTAAAGACAACCGCCGCCATGTCATGTATTTGGAGGCTTTCGGCCGCACCCTCTGCGGACTGGCCCCGTGGCTGGAACTGGGAGCCGACGACACAGAAGAAGGGCAACTGCGCAAAGAATATACGGACCTGACACTCAAGGCCATAAAAAACGCCGTTGACCCATCATCACGTGATACTCTTAACTGGAATGACGCACGGGTGAAACAGCCGTTGGTGGATGCAGCATATGTATGCGAAGGACTGCTCCATGCCCGCACCCAACTGCTCGACCGTCTGGATGCACAAACCAAAAGCAACCTTATCGACCGGCTCAAGGAGACCCGCAGCATAAAACCAAATACAAGCAACTGGCTGCTCTTTGCAAGCTATGTTGAGGCGCTTTTATTAGAAATGACGGGAGAGTGCGACTCCACCCGCCTGTGGCGTGGAGTTGACAAGTTCATGCGGACAGACTGGTACAAGGGCGATGCTGTATATGGAGACGGCCCCGAGGTTCATCTGGATTACTACAACTCATTGGTAATACACCCCATGCTGACCGATGTGATGGGTGTGATGGCTGCTCACGGCATGATAGACAAGCGTTATCTCGAACAACAGCAAAAGCGGCAGCAACGGCTCTGCATGGTACTTGAACGGCTGGTGTCGCCCGAAGGCACTTATCCCGCCTTGGGGCGTTCCATAACCTACCGCTTCGGACACTTCCATGGACTCAGCCATGCCGCATTGCTCGGCATATTGCCAGAGAAACTGTCAGCCGGACAAGTGCGTTCCGCCCTCACCGCCGTCATTGGGCGCCAGGTTTCCGCCACCGGCACGTTTGACAAGGACGGATGGCTCACGGTAGGCTTTTGCGGACACCAGAAGCGGATGTCGGAAAAATACATCAACACGGGCTCGGAATATTTATGTATGTCTGCCTTCATGGCACTCGGGCTGCCTGCCACCGATCCGTTCTAGACCGATCCGTATATGGAGTGGACCAACAAGCAGGCATGGCGCGGGGTTGATGTAGGAGCCGACCACGCTCTCAGAGACATGAATGTATTGAAACATAAATAAACAACAGACAAGAAGGGGGCTGTGTCAAAATTCAATTCTTCCAACCTGTAGGGACCTTATTTTGACACACCCTCTTCTTTTTTCGCGCCCTTCTGCAGCCGGGTGGGCGAAATGCCAAACCTTTTCTTGAAAATGGTGGACAGATACTGTGGTGTTGCCATGCCCACCTGATAGGCCACTTCCGCAACTGTCACGTTGTTCATCGTTCCGAGCAACTCGTATGCCTTCTGCAACCTGCGTTCCCTTATATACTCGTTTGGGGTGTTTCCGGTCAGGGCTTTCAGCTTGTTATAGAATGTGGTGCGCCCATATCCCATCTCCTCGGCGAATTTATCTACGGAAAGGTCGGGCGAAGCCAGGTGCGAGTCAACCCATACAGAAAGCTGCACCAATAATTTCTGGTCGCGCTCGTCCGTTATTATCTCCCGCGACACACTTTTTTCCGGCTTCTTTTCACCGGCAGTGATGTCTTTCATATAATCACTGTGCTGCAACAGATTACGGCATTGCAACAAGAGCAGTGTAAGTGAAAAAGGCTTTGTTATATAGGCATCCGCCCCCACCTCAAGACCTTTCAACTGCTCGTCTTCATTGTTGAGTGCCGTAAGCATGATTACGGGCAAATGGCGTATGCGCTCATTCTTGCGCAACCGCCGCAACAGCTGGAAGCCGTTCATGCGGGGCATCATGGCATCGGTGATTATGAGTGAGAACGAAGCCTCTTCATCATTCAACCGCTTCCAGGCCTCCTCACCGTCACCGGCAGTGTCTACGGTGAAGTAGCGTCCAAGCTCCTGCTTGAGATAAGACGCTATATCCGCATCGTCTTCAACGACAAGCACACGGTGACTGTTCATCGGTTCGGGCATCACTTCCTGCAGCTTTTCCGTAAATCCCTGCCGTTCTACCGGCGGTTCGCCACTGTCCAATACCTTTTCACAAAGGAAATCCTTTTCGTCGTATACGCTTTTGTCAGCAGGCAAGGTTATTGTGAATATGCTTCCGCCGCCGGTGTTACCGTCACAACGGATGGTGCCGTGATGTGTGCGTATGAGTTCGGCGGTAAGGTCAAGGCCTATTCCCAGGCTGTCACGCCTCATCCGGCCATGGGCAAACCTGTCGAATATCTCCTCACGCTGTTCTTCCGGCACCCCGCATCCTGTATCTTCACAGATTATCTTCAGTCTGTCGTCTTCAGTTTTCACCCTCACCGTAACGCTGCCTCCGTCAGGTGTATACTTGAATGCGTTCGACAAAAGGTTGTATACGGCCTTGTCTATGAATCCACGGTCGATGTATATCTTTATACTTTTGGCAGAAGGAACGAACGACAGGGATATGCGCTTCTGCTCCGCCGTATCGTTGAAGCTCCGGCAAAGATTATAAACAAAAGCCACGATGTCGGTTTCTTCAAGTGAGAGAGACAGCTTGTTGTTCTGCATACAGCGGAACTCCAGCAACTGGTTTATAAGGCGCAGCATGCGGTCTACGTTCCGCTGCATATTATCCAGCGGGACACGGGCTGACAGCGGTGTATCAGGCAACTGCTTCAGCCTGTCCATCGACCCCTGAATCAATGTAAGGGGAGTGCGGAACTCATGTGATATGTTGGTAAAGAATTTCAGTTTATAGTCGGTAAGCTCCCTCTCCACAGCTATGCACCGGCGCAGTTTTGCCACACGGACAATCTGACGGTAGACAACATACGAAACGGCAACAGCCGCAATGATATAGAAAAGCCAGGCCCACCATGTCTGCCACCAAGGCGGGGATATCCTTATGTTGACTTGCGTCTCGTTCCATGGTCCGTTGACCATGCGGCAGCGCACGTTGAGGGTATAGCTGCCGGGAGGGAGATTCTTGTAAGTTACGAAATTAGTGTTCGACAACGGGCTCCACTCGTCCTCATAACCTTCAAGGCGAAAACTGTATACCGTCTCCCTGTTCTGCCCATAGGCGAAGTTGGAAAAACTCAACATCAACGAGTTACGGTCGTGGGCAAGGGATATGTCATGACTGAGAGGCCATGTGTCTGCTGGCGTGCCGTTGACGGACAATCCGGTCAATGCAATGGGCATGGAAAGCGAATCCTTCATGCCTTTTTCACGTTCTGCCACCACAATGCCATCCAAAGTGCCAAGGGCCATACGGCCGTCATTGAGCAGCACACCACTGTTTTCATTATAGAAATTGCGTGCCTGCCGGTCGCTGAAATAAAGACTTTGCACTATGGCCCGCCGGTCGGGATCGTAAAATACACATCCGTCTTCCGTGCCTATACACAGATGGCCGTTCGCCTCTTCTGCAATAAACTGTACGACTCCGTTGGGCAGTCCGTCGGTAGTGGTAAAGAACGATTTGTCTTTAAAACTGTACAATCCATGGCCTTGGGTGCCCACCCAAAGCCGCCCTTTGCTGTCGAACAGCAAAGAACGGACTGGCAGGTTGCTGACACGTCTGTACTTTTGCGGACTGTCTGCATTAAAGCGGAACAGACCTTTTGAAGCACCCAACCATATATTACCAGCATTATCAGTCGTCATGATGCGCGGAGACAACATGTCAATGTCTGAAAAGAAGTGCCTTTCGGTATAGCGACCGTCATTGTCAAGCTCGGCCTGTATCACGTCACCGTTGATTCCACACAGCCATATCCGTCCTTTGGCATCTTCCATTATACAGTCCACACGCCCTGTTCCGTATTTCCTGCCGTCCACCGACACACCGTTATTCCGTGACCCCAGCCACAAACGCCCCCTACGGTCGACCAATGCCGAAATGTAATTGTCGCCGCCGGCCGACAGCGGGCGGATGTCACGCAGCAGACCGTCCGACTGGTAAAGTGTGCCATAGTTGTCGGCTATCAGAATTAAGTCGTCGCCTATCCGCCGAATCATGCGAACGTTGTCACGGTTGTCTGCCGATCCGTTCAGGTCTATTGTAAGGCAATTCTGCTGAACGACACTCAGACAAGCCACGCCATAGTGCTCCTGTGACACCCAGATGCGCCCCATATTGTCTTCCTTGATATATACAACGAAGTTGTTGTCTATAAGTGCGGGGTGGTCTGTACTGGTGATATGGCGCAAGTGGCGTGTCTTACGGTTATAAAAAAACAGTCCGTTACCGTTGACCGACACCCATATCGCCCCGCGTTTGTCGGTCAGCACGCGGCATTTCAGGCTGTTGCTTCTCGACAGCATTATGGGTTCGAATATCTTCAGCGTTATTTTTTCGCCGGTCCGCCGGTCTTCATATACGAGTGTTCCGTCTCTGTTGACCGTATATCTGTTGCCTCTGTTGTCATAATCCGTACCTATAGTGACCGACTGACTGTGCGGCGGCAATATTCTTTCCATTTTCTCAGCCTCTTCACTCGTCAGTCTGGTGAATGAATATCCGTCATAGCGATAGACGTCATAAAGGGAATAGAAGTAAAGAAATCCGGCAGAATCCTGCTTTATCCTACGGATATTATTGTCTGGCAGTCCGTTGGCTGTTGACAGCTTGAATGACACCACCTCGTCTTTTGCAGCGAGAGGCATAAACATCATTATAATAAAATGAATCAGTAATAACTTTCGCATAACAGGTACAAAGGTAATATAAAATCTTTTAAAGAATAAAAAAACAATAATTTTATTCATACAGGACACGGCTCTTAATTTAAAAACGCTTTTCTTTCTCTGAAAAGCCCTTATTTCATAGCGAGAATTGTCTATGAATGTAATCTTAGCATTTTGTGATTGTATTGAACTTTATGAAAGACAAATCACAAAGTTCAATACAATTTTTCTCTACTCCACCCTTTCACGTATTTCATTTCACGGAGTATCCTGCGCTGCCGCTTCTTCATATACTGACTCGGATCGGCAGAGTTGTATTTTCGGGGGTTGGGCAGTGTGGCGGCTACCAGCGCACACTGGCTGCGTGTAAGCTCGGCAGCACTGCACCCGAAGTGCTCTTCGGCCACGGCCTCGGCACCATAGATGCCCTCGCCCATCTCTATCGAGTTGAGATAGACCTCCATAATGCGCTCCTTGCTCCACAGCAACTCTATAAGCATGGTGAAGTAAGCCTCAAGACCTTTTCTCACCCACGTGCGCCCCGGCCACAGGAAAACGTTCTTGGCCGTCTGCTGCGATATGGTGCTGGCACCCAGTTTGCGCTTGCGGTCTTTCTTCATGTTCTCCTTGGCCGCATGCTCTATGGCTTTGAAGTCGAAGCCGTGGTGTTCGAGAAAGCGGCCGTCCTCGCTTGCCATGACAGCCACAGGCAAGTCCGGGGACATCTTGTCGATGGACACCCACCTGTGCTGCAGCTTAACCTCCCTGCCCTCGGCCACCTGCTGCGCCACACGTATGAACATCAGCGGAGTGAACCACACCGGCACGAAACGCAGGGCCACAACAGAAAGGATGGTGGAGCCGAAAAAGGCTACCACCATCCATCTTATAACTTTACGTATTCTTTTCAGAACAGACGTCATTTCCGCCGCGCTTATTTTATTTAAGGGTACCGTTGTTGGCGGCGTCAATCATGGCCTGACTTGCATAGAGGTAAACCTCAACGCGACGGTTCTGTGCCTTGCCGGCAGCTGTAGAGTTGTCTGCCACGGGGTTCTGCTCACCGAAGCCCTGCACCGACTTGATCTGTGCGCCGGAAACACCCTGACCGATGAGGAATGTAGACACCGACTGTGCGCGCTGCTGCGACAGATTGAGGTTCTTCTGCACGCTCTGCTCGGCTGTGGAGCCCTTCCACGGGTCGTTGTCAGTATAACCCTGAATGGCAACGTCGGCATCCGTGTTCTGCTTCAGCACGTTGGCAAACTGCACGAGCGAGTTCTGTGCCGAAGCCTGCAGTGTGGAACTGCTTGTGGGGAAGAGTATGCCGGAGTCGAAGGTCACCTTCACGGCCTGCAGACCGTTGGCGTCGGTCACCTGCTGCACCTGTGCGTTCTGCACGGCCTCGGCCTGTTTCTTCACCTTGTCCATACGGTTGCCGATGATGGCACCCGTACCGGCACCCACGGCACCGCCGATGGCAGCGCCCACGCCTGCGTTTCCTGCTATCTTACCGATGATGGCACCAAGCACGGCACCGCCTGCGGTTCCGATAGTAGCACCTTTCTGTGTGTTGTTACATCCCACCATAACAATGCCGAGGCACAGGGCCAGGGCTAAAGCTTTAATCTTTTTCATGTTGCTTCTATTTTTTAGTTAAACACTTTTTTTCGCAATGCAAAGGTAATCTATTTATTCAAATATCATACCGTTTACAAGTTTTTTTTGTATTTTTGCACGCAAATTTTGAGAAAATAAACAATTAGAATATGGCAAAAGAACTAAAAGAGTTAACAAAAAGAGCCGACAACTACAGTCAGTGGTATAATGATTTGGTGGTCAAGGCCGATTTGGCAGAGCAATCTGCCGTCAGGGGATGTATGGTAATCAAACCTTACGGTTACGCTATCTGGGAGAAGATGCAGCACCAGCTTGACAGCATGTTCAAGGAGACAGGAGTACAAAACGCCTATTTCCCGCTGCTCATACCGAAGTCGTTCCTTTCAAAGGAGGCAGAACACGTGGAGGGATTTGCCAAAGAGTGTGCCGTGGTGACCCACTACCGCCTGCGTGCCAAGGAAGACAAGAGCGGCGTTGAGGTAGACCCGGCGGCACGTCTGGAGGAAGAGCTGATTATCCGCCCCACATCAGAGACAATAATATGGAACACATACAAGAACTGGATACAGTCGTGGCGCGACCTGCCACTGATGTGCAACCAGTGGTGCAACGTGATGCGATGGGAAATGCGCACACGCCCGTTCCTGCGCACAAGCGAATTCCTCTGGCAGGAAGGCCACACCGCACACGCCACACGCGAGGAGGCAGAGGCTGAGGCACAGAAGATGCTGCACGTGTATGCCGACTTCGCGGAGAAGTGGATGGCCGTGCCTGTCCTGCAGGGCGTGAAGAGCGAAACCGAGCGTTTCGCCGGGGCACTCGACACCTACACCATCGAAGCCATGATGCAGGACGGCAAGGCCCTGCAGAGCGGCACGAGCCACTTCCTCGGCCAGAACTTTGCAAAGGCCTTCGATGTAACCTATCTCAACAAGGACAACCGTCCGGAATATGTGTGGGCCACATCGTGGGGAGTGTCGACCCGACTCATCGGTGCACTCATCATGACACACTCGGATGACAACGGTCTCGTCCTGCCTCCGCGTCTCGCGCCCATACAGGTGGTCATCATCCCCATCACAAAGGGTGCCGACCAGCTCAAGGCCATCACCGAACGCCTCACTCCCGTCATCGATGCCCTGCGTGCGGCAGGCATCAGCGTGAAGTATGATGACGCCGACAACAAGCGCCCGGGATTCAAGTTTGCCGACTACGAGCTGAAGGGTGTGCCCGTGCGTCTGGTCATGGGAGGCCGCGATCTCGAGAACAACACGCTCGAAGTGATGCGCCGCGACACGCTCGAAAAGGAGACCGTATCGCTCGACGGCATTGTGGAGTATGTGGAGAAACTGCTCGAAGACATCCAGAACAACATATTCGAGAAGGCACGCAAATACCGCGACGAGCGTGTATACGAGTGCGACAACTACGAAGAGTTCAAGGAAAAGATCAAGGACGGAGGCTTCTTCCTCTGCCATTGGGACGGCACTGCCGAAACCGAAGCCAAAATCAAGGAGGAGACACAGGCCACCATACGCTGCGTGCCTTTCGCCTATGAGCAGACACCGGGCGTGGATATGGTGAGCGGCAAACCTGCCAAATGCAGGGTTATCATTGCAAGAAGCTATTAAGAAACTGTGGCGACAAGCACATAAAGTTCAAATAATGAAAGAAAGAGGATGTGTCAAAATGGCCACATGGTGCTTGGTAGGGACATATTCTTGTATTTGTCCGTCAAACAATTATTGAATATCAATATGTTACGGGCGGACAAATACAAGAATATGTCCCTACAATGTGCTTCCCTCGCATTTTGACACACCCTCATAGTTCCGTTACAAACAATTCCACTAACGGGTGCTCTGCAATCTAAAAAAATCTTTGCGTCTCCGCGTCTTTGCGTTTAAATAAAAACTCTGTGTCTCCTAAAAATCTTTGCGTTTAGACAGTCTGGCTGCTTACAATTTGAAAGCTGGCTGTCGGTTGCCCGTGTTCTGTCTTCCGGACGCCGGTTTGTTTTTCTTGGAAAACGTTCTCACAAACGGCAGAATCGGGACAAAACTTGTAGAATTTGGTACGCGAAAGCACGATTTAACATATGTTAAACGGGGAAATATGACAATGAATTCTCACTTTCTCACAAACCCGTGTATACATTTATTGTCATTACGTTACATATTCTACATACTGATATACATAAAGTTATGTACAGTGTCAGTGTTGTCGGTGTAATAAAGATTGGTGTGTTTTTTAAAAGTGAGAAGTGAGAATCTCACAAAAAGGGGTATACAACAACAATGCCGCGGAGCCACGTAAGAAAGCTATATATTAATCTGTTATATATAATATAACATATTATATATAACAGATTAATATATAAATA
>ENA-OYXU01000061-OYXU01000061.1-human-gut-metagenome-genome-assembly--contig:-NODE-61-length-47989-cov-8.557350_pt1 | contig 47989 bp, 41 predicted proteins | sample MGYA00243243_ERZ653435 | MGnify/ENA primary metagenome ERZ653435 (study PRJEB26926, sample SAMN06165113) | human gut metagenome | biome: ENVO:00009003; feature: ENVO:2100002; material: ENVO:00002003... | reverse complement strand
AACGAATCGTTCACGCGCGCAAACGTATCGTTCAGCTCCGCGAAATGGGAGGGTATAAAATTATCATCATTATTAACAATTCAAAACCTATTAGAAGTTATGTCATTAAAATATCAATTGATTCAGTTGCGCAACCCGAAGATCATATTCTTATCCACTGTGCCCTCCGGGCTGACACGGCGCCTAAAGGGCTACACGGCTCTTCTTTTGCAGACTTAAGCAAGGTTACACAGCACTGCTGACGCAGTTGTCAAGAGTGCTACGCACCACACGGCGCAAAATAGTGTTATGTGTTTAAGGTTCAGTGTTCAATTGACTGCGCATAAACTAAACAAATCACTCCACACTCCTTCCGCCACACTTCCTTGCGCCGTGTCATCCGTAGAATGCCTGCGAACAGCTTTAGCTGTTCCGTGTCTGCTCTATCTTTTGCGCAGCCAAGCCGTGTCAGTGCGGAGCACGCCGTGGATAAGCAGGTGATGAATTGCAGAAAGCCTGTCCATGCTTCGACGTTAAGAAGTGGCTTGCAACATTTTAGTTATTAATTTGTTCCCGTTCCGTAGGTTGTGAGGCTTGCGGAACGGGAGTTTCTTGTTGCAATATTCGTGCCGGATTTCCGCCAACCACACTATATGCGGGTACATCCTTGGTTACAACACTATTCGCAGCTATTACGGCACCGTCACCAATGGTTACTCCTCCGAGGATAGTTGCCTTGTCGCCTATCCACACATTGTTGCCAATGATTACAGCCCCTTTCGTGTGGAGCCTGCGTTCTACTGGTGCAATGCGAAGAGTTTCAATATCTGTTGTACCATGATTGTTGTCGGAAATTGTCACCCACTTACCAGTCAGGCAATTGTCACCAATTTGGACTTTGTTGATACAGGTTATATGGTTGAATGCTCCAAAGTTACCATTATTACCGATTATAATGGTTGGAGTAAAACAATCATTCTCATATTTTTTCCATGCAGTCAAATAGATATAATCACTGAAATGGCAATTTTCGCCAATGGAGATGCAATCAGTGTCGTTCAACAGCCCAATCTTATTGAACCGCACACTATACGGACAGCTCTTAAAACTGTTTCTTATCCAATATGAATATAGTGCAGAGCGTTTTTCCTTGCAGAATTTGTTAAGCCTGCGTATAGGCAGACTTATATATGCAATCCTGCATAAACAGACTACAATCTTTTTTATAATAGATTTCATAATCTGATTTTCTTAAATATCTCGTCGGCAATCATTTTCATGCCTTCATCATTGGGATGCGTGATGATAAAGTCTGTTTTGATGGGATATGGTTCCCCTTTTATGTTGTATATCGTGTCGCCTACGTGGAACATTACCTTATCCCTGTAGAGCTCGAAAATCCAGAATAGGGGAACATATGGAAGATTTTTCTCCCTCGCCACCCTTACCATGGCTTCTTCCCTATAGGGTGCTTTCCAATAAGAACCGGCAATGATGATATTATGTGTATACAGCATGCAATAGCTGACAAGATGATTAAAAGCATCGTAATATCCGGCTTCGTCTTTTACATTTTCGCCTATTTTCAACACAATCAAATCCTTGTTTTTACATAATGGACCGATGAGTGAATCAAGGTTACAAGTGAAATCACATTCATAACTTGCGATGTTCTTCTCTTCTACTGTCGTTTTGGGGTTATATTTATGTAATTGTGCCTCAATCCTCCTTACATAGTCGCTGTCCTTACTTGATGCGCACATACCCCAGTCGCCTTCCCATAAAGGATCTGCGCCAGGAATAGTACTTAAAGGAGAATGGTGAGTGATGGAATTTCCGAGAAATAGCACATGATGCACAGCCGTGTCAATCCTTGCTGTATCACCAATATTATATGCTTCATACATGGTGGCAAACATTATGTTATCGCGATCTGCTTTTTCCCGAACTTTGTTATACATTTTTACACTCAGCAATAGAGAAACGACTAAAAATCCCCCCCCGAAAACGATTGTTCCTTTTCTCATACTTTTTTTCATGATTTTATGATAATGTATATATATTGTTGTTATATTGTAAAATTTAATAAGCGACTTATGCTGAATTATGAATTTTCATTCTCATTGAATGGGCGAAATATGTGAAGATTAATAGTTATAATTTCTTTCACCTTCCTAAGCCCAAAATACAAAGTACCGATATATGCCTTCAAAATCATTTTCCTATAATAGTATAAACCGTAATAAACAGATATACTATCACGAACATTCTCTATGATAAATGTATGTTTTGTGGGAAGAATTACCTCATGTATATATAGAGAGACAAGGAATTTGTATAATTGATTTTTCACCCCGACAAAAGTGTTCTGACTGATTCGTCCTTCTGTTTTTAAACCGATGAGAATATCCAAGAAATTAACCGCAAAAGTCTGAAAGACATTATATCCTCCCTTGCCGGTATCGTTTGCCATTTGTTCATATATACCATTCCAAATTACATACTCAGATTCTTTACGAAGTCCTGCTAAAAAAAGAATGTGAGGAAACATTTTATCTATTTGTTTTTCCCTCAAGGTTGATAAATCTTCTTTCCACGCTCCTATGCCGGCACTCCAACTGAAATAATATCCGAGAGCGTTGACTAACTCATCCAGATTTTTACACTCTATAAACTCCCCACCTTTGGCACATCCCTCTGCACAATATATGATAGGCTTTTTTTTCCTATATTTCCTGATTATGGAAAGAAGCGCCTCAATACTTCCAGGCAGCATCCGGCTACGGTGGTTCAGCATCTTACAGAACTCACCACGACACTTTTCAAAAGCATCTATTTGGTTGGTAAAGCCTGGCGACGAGGTCTTGTAATAACGGAAATTATCATATTTGAAAATCTCCACAGCTTTAGATAAAGCGGAACTATTCCCATTATCTGTGACAACAACTTCAAACAAGGAATTATCAGCCTTCTGCGAATAGATACTTTTGAGAACAGGTATAACCCACTCTACAATACCATTAGTTGGAATGCAGATTGACAATAAAGGAAATTTATCTTCCATCTTTGACATACTTATAAAATTTGCCTATCCCTTCATTAATTCCAAGAGGATTAAAGTTCACCAGTTGATTCAAACGCGAAATATCCAACACAACAGAAGAAACATCAACCTGTCTTGCAGGAACATATTCTACAAGAACATCTTCTTCTGCAATATTCCGCAAAACTTCTATGATTTCGTTAACACTATAGCCTTTCCCACTGCCAATATTCAACGTCATATTCACAATATCTTTTCTTAAAAGAATATCTGATACAGCCTTTCCAAGATCATCGATATAAATATAATCTCGAATCGAATTGCCATCCCCCCATACTGTAATTTTCTCTCTTGAAAGAATTTTTCCTAACGCAACCGCAATAATCCCCTGGTTCCCATATAGATTTTGTCCCATGCCATAAGGATTAGAAGGTCTTATAATCATATACTGGAGATTTTTAGTACGATGCATATAAAGAACGCTGTTTTCCATCATCTGCTTAGACCATCCATAGTAGGAAATCGGAGCTATCGGACATTCTTCTGTAAAAGGAACGTATTTCTCTTTATGATTCCCATAGATTGTACCGCCAGAAGAAAAATATATAAACCTGATTTTTTTTCTACTACATATTTCCATCAAACGAATGGATGGAAATATAACACTGGAAAATTCCTTTTGAAATTCGCAAAAGCCACTTCCTGGGACTATCGTAGAAACAAGATGTACAACTGTGTCAATATCATCTCTTGCAATGATTGACTCAAGCATATCTGTATCATCTATGCAACCACGATATACTTGCACCGGATATTCACTGATACGGTGTAATGAAGAGAATACAGGTTCCAAAACGGAAATCCTAATCTCTTTGCTCTTGTATAAATGGGCAATGATATTAGAACCAATAAAACCAGCTCCACCAATTAGTAGAATATTTGTCATAATTATAAAACTTATTTTTTCGGTCTCTACATATGTATGTGGTTACATATTCCTTGTCCCCCAATTCTCATTAATTTTATGGGATTGAGATGCAGTTCTTGAAATATCCAGAAAGGCCATTTCCAATGATTGTATAAAGATTGGACAAACAATTGTCCCAATACAACTCCAAGCAAACCGAGGGAGGTAAATCGCAGTGTCACAAAATTACAAAGGACTATTAAGACTCCAGAAACAATTGCAGCCTTGACAAATGGCACCTCATTATTGGTAACAATCATGGTAGCACACATCGAATGGAAATTCTCCAACAGCATGTGGACGAAATATACAGCCATCACAGACAAAATTGGCAAGAGTGTAGATGACCCTATCAAATCAAGAAGTTGACAGCCAAGAAACATGATTCCCAATCCACATATTGCAAAAGCAATAAAATAAACAGTAATTGAAAAAGCAAAATCTGCAATAAGCCTGTCAATATTACCTTCTGCCCTATATTTGTAAAAAACTGGAAGAAGTGTTGTAAAAATTCCCATGGACAGGGCTGATGATACCTGGAACAATTGACACATTAATCCATAAGATGCCACTTCCTCCAATGATAAAAATAATCCTATGATAAACATCCCAGATTGTTGAATACCATAAGCGCCAAGAAAGTTTATTCCAAGTTTTTTTGCATTATACCACAAAACCTTAAACATGTTTTTTATTTCTTCTGTACTGACGGCTTCATTTTGCAAAGCATTTTTTATGTTTCCCCGATAGAAAATCTTATAAGAATACCAACGTCCAACAAATGGAGATATGATATTAGCAACAACAATGCTTATCAAACCGCATCCAATGAAAAGCAATACAAAAGCAATAAATATATAAACAATTCTATTTAATATGGTTACTTTCTTGGCTTCCATAATCATTGCTGCACCGGTCAGCAATGAATTATAATACATAAAATACATATTAAAATAAGAAGACAATGAAAAAAGAATCCATATAAGTAATGAATTACGCACTGTTGTAAATCCGTCTGTTGCCTTATACATATATAAACTACCCAAAGTGAGCATAGCAATAAATGTCAATAGGGAAATCTTCCTATATATGTATTTGGCTGTTTCGATGACAACTGCAAGTAAATGATAATCAATACAATCTTGTTTTACTGTACCTATTCCTTCTTTTTTTAGTTCCTTTGCACCGCTGAATACATAAGTAATATTGCGTCCAAATTGCCCCGAGAATCCGAAATCAGCCAATGCAACCAAAGAGGAAACCGAAAGCATGAGATAATTCATGCCGATTTCTGATGGAGAAAGCAGGCTCAGAACTACAGGAAGGACAATAAGTCCTGAGCCCAAATTAAAAAATTGGGCTATGTAATTCCATAAGACATCAGATTTTGATATTCTGATATCCATTATAGAATCCCCATTTTTTTCATTCGATTGCGCCATGATAAGAATTTATATATTAATCTGTCACTTAATGTTGGAGCCACAGACTGAATACCGGCGTTTCTCCAAGTTTGTTCACAGTTTATCGTTATTTTTGTTAAGAATGCATGAGTTAGTTTCGATATTAAAAACTTCGGCAAATGAATTTTATGCGCCATACATTTACAATAAAAAAGACCATTGGATATGAATCCTTTATATACCGTATGGGATGTATTGCCAGATGAAATGCGATAGCAAAATAATGTGTGACGATAATACATAGCGCCATATTGGAATATGTATTTTATGTGTAACGCATTATCTGATGAAGGATAATATTCCTCATCATATCCTCCAATTTCAAGCATATGCTGCCTGTAAAAAAGGCAGCCCACTCCATTTGTTGGATTTCCCATGAATATATCCAATTTATCATAAGCATAACATTCATGTCCCCAAAAGGAATGAGAGTCAACAGGAGTATCTAACGGATAATGAATATTCTCGTCTATCTTTCTAACCGCCGGAATAATAAATTTATTTGGATACTTGGCGTGAAGTTCCAATAATCTCGACAGGCAGAAAGGATAAAGCATATCATCATCATGACAAAAAGTAATCAGTTCGGCACGTGCCAATAATATTCCCCGATTCCAATTTCCCATCATTCCTATATTTGTCTCATTTCTATAATAAAAGACATTGGGATATTTGGATTTCTCCAAAAAACATAATATATCACTTTTTTTCCCGTCCAACGGGGTATTGTCCACTATTACTACCTCATAAACGACATCTGTCTCTTGATTAATCACCGACTCAAATGCATCAACAAAAAAACGAGGATTTCCAAAAACTGGCATCACCACGGTTATTTGCGGATTCATACATTGAGAAGTGTCACCATATTGCAAAATACTTTTAACATTATGGTATTTATCAAAGTTATTTTTATATTCAAACAAATTTCTCATAAAAATCTATATTGTTAATAGTTTTCTCATGTGTTTTATTAATATTAAATCCGCTCATTAAACTTTGGTCGCTCCAAAGATAGTCCCATTCCCCGAATCTGCCGATGGTCTCTATGCCCACCGATGACAGATAGTCTCTAACTGTCTTGCGCGATTCATATATCGGCTCTGTAAAGATTACATTGGCGTATTTCTCATATCCTATATGAACGAAGAGGATGTCTTCTTCGTGGATAATGCCAAGCCCGATTAAGTATCCTACAGTTCTTGCTTTCAGCTCATCTTCCGTATATTCTTTCTCGTCACAGTAAACCTCCATCTGCAGGCTGCTGCATCCCTCGGGAGCATTATCTAGGGATTTCATGCTTGGAGAATGTACTCTTGCAGCAAGACAGTCCTCATCATAGATATACCACCAAAGATATGGAGGTATGCGTTTGGTCCTTAGAGCAATGGATATATGATAGCCATGTGTGCAGGCAAGTTTTGCCGCTGCGTCCTTTACAACTTCTGGAACATCGGTCAGGGCATTGATAATATCAGGAAGCGGTATTGAAGAGATAAGGCGTGTGTATTTATATTCATTGCCATTCTGGTCTTTTAACGTTTTGCTCTTGGTGTCTATTACTTTTACTTCCGTATTGTAGTGGATATCTGATTTCTTTGCCAGTGAGCTTACGAATGAAGAATACCCCCCTATTTCTGGGTAGCGCATCTCCTTTGCATAATAGCGCTGCACTTTATCCTCACTTTTGCTGCCCGAGATAACTTCCTGCACGGACGGCTGGTATAGGCGGTTGCCAACCCATTCAGTACGTAGTTCCTTTGCCTCGCGCATCCAGTATTTCATTGTATAAACCATTGGGAAATGCTCGGCAAAGTAGTTGCCATACTGCCAGCGCAGCCATTCCTCGTAGTTGGCAGGCTTCATGCTTTCTTCTATTGCGGGACGATGAAGAAAGTCTTCTATGATAGCCTTTTTCTCCCAATCCTCCAGCACATACAGGTTGTTCTGTGCCGGATGTTTAATCCATTTCCCTTTATAAATGTTAGACGGATTGGGAGTGTGGCGAAGGACTTTCGGACTGCCCTGCCGGAATATTTCGTTGACAGCCTCATTATTGGAAAATGACAGATGAACGAATCTGTCAAATCGGAAACCGTCTATCTCAAAGTTACTGCAAAGTCCGCCGAATGTGTCCCTGCTTTCAAGGATTACGTAGTTTTTCTTGCCATTTGACAGAGCATAAGCGGCTCCAAAACCGGCAAAGCCGGCTCCGATGATTATATTCTCAAATTGTTGCATATTTATGCTCTAAATCCTCAATTTATATTCATTGTACTCCAACTTAATCAAATATGAATATTTCATAATGATTGAATGTATTCTTTTAACCGGTTGTTAATATTAAATTTTATGTTGTGGTGTATTATCTGGGATAGTTTTTTCTCATCACACCTTAAATCCATCACCTCGTTCTCACGGTATGGAATGGCTCCATAGTTGATTTCAGATGTACTGCCGATACTATTTCTGCAAATCTCGATAATCTCCTTGAGTGAAATGCTCTTGCCGCTACCAGCGTTAACAATCTCGCCAACAGCATTCTTATGATTCTTGATGAGCTGTCCTATACACCATGCAAAGTCTTCAGCATGGATGAAATCACGCTTTTGTTCACATGGCGTGACATTCAGAGGAGCATTGTTTTTCAGCTGGGAGATTACGTATGGTATGAACTTGCTCTTGTTTTGATACTTCCCAAACAGGTTGCCCGGACGGACGACCATTGCCGGGAAACCGTAATTGGAATGCAGCATCAATGCTGTATTTACTGTAAGCTGTTTTACAAGAGCGTATGGAGAGTTTGGCGACTCCCGCATTGTTTCCCTGAAAGGGGAGCCCTCGTTTCCGTATTCCTCTGAGCTGCCAAACTGGATAAAGAGCTTTAGATTCTTTTCGTCTTTGAACCGTTCATACAGGTTCAGCAGTACTTTCAGATTTGATGTTATCAGTCCGTCGAACAGCCCAAAGTCTCTTTCCGCTGTTACTATGGATGCCAGATTGATAATGTAGTCTGGCGTTTCATATTCCCGTGGAATCTTTTCTTCCACAAGATCCATCCTCAGCCACTTTACCTGTGGATAATTACTGAAAAACTGCTCGTCAATGTATTTATCTATGACTGTAATATCGTATAGTGGCAAAAAATATTCAACCAGATTCTTTCCTATAAACCCGCTGCCGCCTATAATATATATTTTCTCCATCACGCAGCCTCCTTTCTTTGTGGCTGCATGATTGGGATTAGGCTTGCACTACCCCCCCCGTTCGGTGTTTGCCCGATTATTGGCTGGTCATAATCCCTAATAGCATCCTTTATTGTAATTGTGGCTTGGAATCCAGTCAGATTCCTGAGTCTTGTCCCGTCGAGGGCGAGGTAATTCATGCCGGTGTCTGCCCTTTCCACAGTGCCGAAGCATCCTGCGGGAACTTCCCTGCAATATTCGCCATGAATCATCTCCACAATGTCCTTCACGGTAACGGTCTCGTTGCCCTCAACGTTGTATATGCCGGAGGCAAGCCTACTGGTGTAAGCCATTTCAATCATTCGCGGTATCTCGCTGACATGGATGTACTGCCGTGTCTGGTTGCCAGAGGTGAAATGGAGCACGGTGTTGTTCCTTATCGCATTTATTGTATATGGGATAAGCCGCATCGGATTTTCCGTCTCGCCGTATATTGTAGGCAGGATGAAGTGCCAATGTGTAAACTCATGCTTATATGACGATACGAACCTTGTCAGCATCCGTTTGCTTACGGTATAGTCATTGGGAGCATCCGCCTCTGATGTCAGCACGTCGTGCTCGCTGAAGCAACGGGCTTCCGCAGTCGCTCCAATCTCGAAATATGAGCCGAATGTAACGAACACTCCCTTAAATCCTGCCGCTTTCAGCCGGTTGCAGATATTGACCGGAACATTAATGTTAAGATTATAGACGGGGCTGGAGCCCTCGTTAAGGTTTGACTGAATGCCGGCTCCTATGGCATATATCACCATGTCGCTGTCCTGAAGATGCTCTATGTCTGCCTCGGAGTCCATAAGGTTCACCATGAGGAAATGGCTGTACCGGACACTTTCGGGTTCTGAAAGCCCGTACATGTCGAGACACCATCCCCGCGCATTGCAGTAACGTGCAATGGCTGTGGACAGGAACCCGTTGGTCCCTAAGATACTTACTTTCATAAAATATACGAATAGATGGTCTTGATTATGCACAACATAATCAAGAGCCTAAAATGATTGCTAAAAATAGAAATTTAAATCTTAGAAGATTTTAAAGCCCCAGCCATCTTAAGAATAATGGCGCATTGCGTCGGCTGAGACAAACTTTCTGTCTTATAAGTTCAAAATGGTTATCTTTTATTTTTCCCATATACTTGCCGGAAAGGAGTTTCGCAGCAGAGGCTTCTTTCAGCTTCACACAGTCAATGTAGCTGTCGTGAGTTAAAAAGGCATAGGCACTACCCGATATTTTGATGTATAAATCTTCATATCCGGGAACCATGTATTCCTTATTTAACTCTGAATTGAAATGTACACAACCATAAACGGAACCGTCAGGTGCCATTCCCATCACAATGAAGAACTTTTCCCGATACAAATCGCCGTTCTTTGGTGTGATTCCGTTGCTCTTGTCTGCCTTGATAAGAAAAATATCACCTTTCTCGACGGTTGTCTTTTGATTGCCCATGTCTGTAAATATCTACAATAAAGACACGGAAATCGACCTGTTTTCCAATATTTGGTTTAGCATAGAGTCTGACGCATTGCCTGACTTTGCTATGTCTGTCAGCGAATAAATCCGGCGTTTCCTTTTTATTATGTTGTGATATACGCCATCATGCAGATAGGATTCCACTTCATCGTATGTCTTGCCCTCTAATTCTGCCACACCTTTATCCAATGACTCCATATCAGACACAGACAGGTAGTCCCTGTTTGATTTTCTCAAAGGATGAATGGTATATTTATCCATAATCCTCACTATATCCTTCAAGTCATTATCGTCACCATTCTGGGCTTTTGTTATTTCGGAATACAGTTCATTGGGTACGGGACCGTGTTGGCGGGCATAGAATTTGACATCAGTTATCTGATCGCCATAATTCACAAGATTGGCACGTTCAGAGCAATACAAAATCTTCATCAACTTGTAGTAGCTGATGTCGCCGGTCTTTTCAAGTATGTAGAGAACCACTTCCTTGAGCTTTTCCTTTTTGAACCTCTGATAAAAATTTGCCATATCTTTTTTATTTGCTGTTATATTCTATTTGCAAAATTACGAAATAAATGTTTAACCTGCAAATATTTTCCTGTATTTCTGCTGTTATTTTGACATTTTAACCTAAATACCGCTCTATTTCTTCCACGCAGAGACTATACACATCTTCAGTCTTGTATCTCTTGTACCAGTCGGCAACCAGATCAATGCACTGGTCGATATTCATTCTCGGCTCCCAGCCCAACCTGAACTTAGCCTTGCTGATGTCGAGCATCAAAAGGTTTGCCTCATGTACGGCATTCGGGTCGCTCATGTCCTTCAGTTCGCCCCTGCCGTAACTGACGGCGAGTCTTGATGCCACGTCCCATACTGTGGAGATAGACTCAGCTCTTGGTCCGAAGTTCCAGCCCTCGCAGTACTTGGTCGGATTATCCCACATTTTCGTTGCGAGAAGCATATAGCCGCTCAATGGCTCCAGCACGTGCTGCCACGGGCGCACTGCCGTCCTGTTGCGTATGGCTATCGGCTCTCCTGCCTCTATTGACTTGATGCAGTCGGGTATGATACGGTCCAGTGCCCAGTCTCCGCCGCCGATTACATTGCCGGCCCTTACTGATGCAAGGCTTACATGATGCTTCTTGCCGTAGTCGGCAGGATTGAAGAAGCTCCTGCGCCAGCTGCTGATGGCAATCTCCGCTGCTCCCTTTGAGGATGAATAAGGGTCGTAGCCGCCCATCGGCTCATTCTCACGGTAGCCCCAAATCTGCTCGCGGTTCTCATAACATTTATCGGTGGTAATCATCACGCCGACCTTTACGCTGTCCGTGGAGCGTATAGCCTCCATGATGTTTATGGTTCCCATCACGTTGGTCTCGTAGGTCTCCACAGGAATGTCGTAGCTGAGACGCACAAGGGGCTGAGCTGCAAGATGGAACACTATCTCAGGCTGATACTCAGCGAAGATTTCCTTCATCCTCTCGCCGTCCCTGATGTCGGCACGGATATCTGCCTTTATTCTGTTACCTATACCTGAGAGCACAAAATTATCCCTCTCAGTAAACGGGTCTTTTGCCAATCCTATAACCTCTGCGCCCAACTCATTGAGCCAGATGGAGAGCCAAGAGCCCTTAAAACCGGTATGACCGGTTACAAGCACCCGCTTGCCACGGTAGAAATTACTGAATATATCTGTCATACTATGTAAATGAAGAATGAAGAATGAAGAATGAGGAATGAAGAATGAGGACTGCGAAGCTGATGAGCTTGCGAACTAATGAAGAATTACTTGGCGTGTTCCTTGCAGAACTTGCTGATACACTCAATCATCCATGCATTCATCTCTGCTGTCATGCCCGGATAAACGCCAATCCAGAAGGTGTTGTTCATCACGAAATCTGTATTTTTGAGATCTCCCACCTGACGGTATCCTTCTCCAGTCCTGCGCATCTGGTCAAAAGCAGGATGCTTGATGAGGTTGCCCGCGAAGAGGTTGCGGGTCTGAATCTTGTTCTCTTCAAGATAGCCTGTAAGTTCATTGCGTGTGAAGCCTGCATCTTCCTTGACGGCAATGAGGAAACCGAACCATGAGGGATTTGAATTCTCTTCCGCAACAGGGAGGATGATGCCGGGACAGTCTTTCAGACCTTCGTACAAAGTCTGATAGTTTGCACGACGTGCAGCAACGATGTCATCAAGCTTTTCAAGCTGGGCGCAACCGATGGCAGCCTGCATGTCGGTGATTTTCAGGTTGAAGCCAAAATGTGAATAAACATATTTGTGGTCGTAGCCCTGTGGCAGCTCTCCGAACTGACCTGTAAAGCGGAGCTTGCATGTGTTGTCGACACCTCCAACGCACCAGCAGTCACGTCCCCAGTCACGGAATGAGCGCGTAATCTTGTCAAGCAGAGGATCGTTGGTATATACTGCTCCGCCTTCGCCCATGGTCATGTGGTGAGGAGGATAGAATGACGAAGTTCCGATGTGTCCCCATGTACCAGTCTTCCTGGTAACACCGTCAATGGTGTATTCTGAGCCGAGAGCGTCGCAGTTGTCCTCTATCAGCCAAAGGTTATGCTTTTCGCAGAAAGCGAGAACTGCCTTTAGGTTGAAAGGATTACCAAGTGAATGAGCCATCATCACGGCTTTGCACTTTGGAGAATAGGCTGCCTCCAGCTGATTGACATCAATGTCAAAACCGGGAAGACAGACATCCACGAATACAGGCACGGCACCGAACTGGATTATTGGATTCACTGTCGTGGGGAATCCTGCGGCAACGGTAATAACCTCATCTCCTTTCTTTATTGCCCTGTCGCCAAGTTTGGGAGAAGTCAGGGTATAGAAAGCAAGCAGGTTGGCTGATGAACCAGAGTTTGTCACTGCACAGTATTTTACTTCGAGCCAATTGGCAAGGCGTGTCTCAAACTTATGTGCCCAAGGACCGGCTGTCAACCAGAAGTCGAGTGACGAGTCAACAAGGTTGACCATCTCTTCTGCATCGAAATAGCGACCGCCATAATTAACAAAAGACTTGCCAGGCACAAATTCCTTTTTCGGTGCATGCACCTCATTATAATATTCTCTTGTCAGTTCAAGAATCTGCTTCTTTAGTTCTTCTTTCCTATTCATTATAATAAATGTTCCAAATATGTTAGTGTCTAATTTTCAAATGTAATGAGTCTTTCAGGGATTTCCCTGTCCCATTTCTTCCAGGGCGCCTTGTCTGCCAGCAGCAGTTTCTCCAGCATGGTCTTTTCCCTTACATTGTCCATGCACTGCCAGAAGCCGTTGTGTATGAACGACATCAGCTCGCCCTCCTTAGCCAGAGTCTCCAGAGGCGTGCGCTCAAACACACAACTGTCGCCGTCGAGAAGGTCAAAGACTGAGGGTTCAAGCACCATATATCCGGCATTGATGGGTGCCCCGTCGCCGATGTTCTTCTCGCGGAAGGACTTCACCGCATTGTCGCCGCCGATGTTGAGCACGCCCTTGTCCTGCGCCAGCTTCACCGCCGTAAGTGTAGCCTTCTTTCCATGAGACTGATGGAACTCAACCAGCTTGTTTATGTCGACATCGCACACGCCGTCGCCGTAGGTCATCATGAACGTCTCGTCGCCCACGTACTTCTGAATACGCTTGATGCGCCCGCCGGTCATGGTGTTGTATCCCGTGTCAACCACAGTAACCTTCCACGGCTCCAGGCTTGAGTGATGCACTGTCATGTCGTTCTTGCCATTACGAAAATCAAAGCTAACATCGGAGTTGTGCAGGAAGTAGTTGGCGAACCACTCCTTGATATACTCCTGCTTATAGCCTGCACAAATTATAAACTCGGTGTGTCCATAATAGGCATACTCCTTCATGATGTGCCACAGGATAGGCATGCCGCCTATCTCAATCATCGGCTTGGGCTTGAACTGAGATTCCTCAGATATACGCGAGCCGAAACCGCCGGCTAATAGTACTACTTTCATTGTATATTGTGATGTATATTACATGCAATACGTCATTGGGTATGCTTATGTATCTTAAGATAAATGGATATGTATCTTAGGATAAATAGCAAAGTATCTTAAGATAAACGGCAAAGTATCTTAAGAGCGATTATTAAACATGGATATATTACGCAAACAGGTAGCCGAAGCGGGGCATGCAGCTGTCGCGCTCTGCCGCTATCTCCTGACGTGTATCTTCAGTAAGTCTGGGATTGGAGGTCATGGCATCTATTTGGGCGGTGATGAGACGGGCGGCAGTGAGGACAGGAGTCATGTCGAGCGTCCGGGATGCAAGGAGGGAGGAGTAGTGATAGTCTATATCTTCCAAAAGGAAGAAGAGGATTTCACGTGCCTCAGCGACATGCCATTTCTCCAGATAGATGGAGGCACGTGCCTTCCACAGTTCCAGAACGTCGGCGATGAGGCAGACCTCCTGCTGATTGGAGGGAATGTATAGGTCACAATCGATGCGCTCCTGCAAGCCGGTAAGATTTCGTACAGGAGGAGCTGGCGTATTGCTGACGATGCCACTTTTTGCCTGCTGGTATTTCTTCACTTCATCTTCTACCACCTCGAACTTCTCACAGTGGATGCCTGATATTGCTACGCTCATACCACCTACATCCATTACAAGGCGGCGGTCACGGTCGATGCGTATAACGTAGCCTTCGAGACCAGCAAGGAAGCCGGAAGTTAGGCGGAGCTTGATGTTGCCGCCTGCATAGTAGTGGAAGGGATGGAGCAGGAAGCGGATGCGTTCGGGTGACGTCTCCATCACACGCATGAAAGGCTGCATTACAGAGTCGGATATGACTGCCGGAAGATGTGTGCTGCAGTTGTTTACGAGGTGATAGGTGGAGAAGTTTATATTGAGATATTGTTGCAATTCTGAGGGGCAGCCCTGCATGAATACGAGCCCACTGACGGTGGGTTTCTCCATTGACTGTATGCCGCGGCTGTGCTTACTGCGCTGGTAGATGACGGTCTTGTGGATGAAATAGCTCATCTGGTCACGGTCGAGCCGTTCCGTGAAGGCACCCACCTTAGTGTGGTGGATGAAAATGTAGGACCATGAAGACCGGGCGTAATCACCTTCAATACTGTTCGCGCAGGCACACTTTTCTACCACTGAACTGGGATTCTCCGGCTCAGAAATGTCAATGCCCTTTGGAATACGAACCTTTGTATGGAATGTGCCTTCCATTGCTTTTTATTATAAGGTCTGTCTTCTCCGGCGTATAGAATGAGAATTAAGCAAATCCTGCGTCATTATCCCCAAGCTATTTTATGTCGTTTGCGAATTGCTGTCTGCATGAGACTGGCATCCGAAATGAAGCATTAAATACCTTTTCCATAAGTTGTTTCTCATTAAGCCAAGACCGTCATGTCTTGGGTGTTTTTACCTGTTTCTATGAAAGAAAATAGATATCTGCGTGCAAAGGTACTATTTTTCTGTGAGATACGTGCATTTTTCAACAACTTTTTGTTAAACATCCAGTAAAAATTCACGATTCATTACAAAAATGTTCGGTAGGTAAGAAGGATTAGTTTACATTATTAATTTATAAACGTAAACGATTACGGCGCTATTTTATGGTATTTTTATCAAAAAACACATTATTTCTTAGTATCTTTGTGCCCAATTAAATATAAAAACTAATTTTAATAACATCAAAAACTAATTCTTAAAGAAATGAAACAATTTACTCAGTTTATCATGATTGTCATGATGCTATTGTCTACTATGACTGGACATGCACAGGACATAACAGCTAAATGGGATTTTCAGAACAGAATTCCTGCATCTCTGTCTTCTGTAGCCTTTGAGGGTAACACTGGTTCTGTTCAGTCTGACATCGACGGTGTTACAATGTTTGTTGATGCCACCCAAGGCAAGTTTAATGTAAAGGACAGGCAAACAGATGCCCAATTTAACAAAGGAACAATATTGCAGATTCCCGTAAAAAAAGCTGGTGATGAGGTGACGGTAGTGAATTATCCGGGATATAATAAATATACTATCGGAAATGTTGCTGCTACAGCTGATGAAAACATGCATAAAGCCACAGTGGCTGAAGCAACACAGGGGTATGTTGAGGTTAAGGCATCAGACGGCTGCTATCTGTATCTTGTTAAGGTAGTGCAGAAATCTCAAATACAGGAAAAATGTATATATGAATCGGATATTACTGATTGGCCTGATACGAAATCTTCGACTACAGCCACGGATTTTGAGCTTAAAACCAAATATACAAATGAGAAGTTCAAGGTTATGGTATCTGAAATCTCGATAGCCAGCGGCAACAACAATAAATTCAATCCTGCCGATTATCGTGCAGCCATGTGCGCTAAGACAGCAACACCTTATATCGAGACCACGGCTCTTAGCAGCATCACTAAAGTGATATTCAAGCATGGTGCTACTGGTGGCAACCGTGGTTATAGATTGTTGGCAAAGGGCGACGGTGATGCTGATTGGGTGGTTGTGTCGGATGCTGTGGCAAATCCTGCAGGTGGTGCAGTGGTTGAGGCTGCTGTAAATAGGAAAAACTGTCAGCTGAGGTTTGAAAATCTTAACAGTTCTCAAAATGCTTATCTTTTCAGTCTTGCCATTTACGGTATGGCAGACATGGGGAACACTCCGATGTTAGGTTCTTTCAAGATAAACGGAACTCAGTATGAGGCTGCCGACATTTTTGACACCAACGATGGACTGACCTACACGGCAACTGTATATGTTTCGAAAAAAGCATTGATGGTTTCAGCTGAGAATCCTATTACCGATATTTTTGCCGCCAATGGCGAGCTTGGTACTGTCATTTATTCGGGTACAGCCACCGAGGCTATTGTGACGATACCTGTGAGCTTTGGCGAAGCCACAGCTACCTATAGGCTCACCGTGGCCCAATATCCGGACAAGGTGCTTACATACTATGACGTAGACGGAAAGGCAATAGGCACTCAGACTGTGGAAAAGCAATCTCCAATAGTTGAATTTAAATATGGCGAAAACGATGTGACCGTTGCAGATGGCATGAAATTCCGCGGGTGGTTCACCACGGAGAGAGGCACGAAGAAGTATAACATAACCGATGTTGTTACCGATGACATAAAATTGTATGCACAGGCAACGGAGATTGAAAATGGTACAGGCAGATATGTGTATAATCTCAATTCAGAGGACTTCGATCCTGCCGACCATGAGAATTTTATCCCCCAAGCCGGAACTTTCCACGACACCACCCACGGCTGGGTGTTTAAGCCGGGCGATAAGGTTGTGATACCTGTGGGCGGCAACGCAAATCTTTTCTTTACACTGTGCCAGTATACCACAAGTGGAGACATCACAGTTACAGGACCCGGTAACTTCTCGCAGAGCATACAGGGAAAAGCCGCACGGGATGGCTCGCAGGCTGTAGTGAAGTACGAAGGTGAGGCTGGTAATCTGGAAGTGACGTTTGTGGCGGGAGCCTATTTGCACCAACTTGTTGTATCAAACGTAAAGAATCCGCATTACACCGAGAACGGTAATTTTGTAGTGGTTGAGCCGGGTTCGATAGATGGACTTTATCAGGCTTTGGATTTGGCAAATGCCAAAACCGGTACGGAGCGCTTCTATATTTTCCTGCCTGACGGAACATACGATATGGGAACGGCTGCCCTGACACAGATAGCAAAGAGTAATATTTCTATAATCGGTCAGTCAATGGACAAGACTATTGTTGTGAACAAACCGCTTCAGGAGGGTATTGGAATCACAGCTACATTCTTCATTCCCCAGAATGTTACAGGCACATATTTCCAGGATTTGACATTGAAAAATGCCATAGACTATTACGGTGGTGCGGCAAAGGGTGAGGCAGCAGGACGCGCCGTATGTCTGCAGGACAAGGGAGACAAGACGATATGCAAGAATGTTAAGATGCTGTCATATCAAGACACCTATTACAGCAACAACGCCTCTGGAAATTTCTACTTTGAAAACAGCGAGATTCACGGAACCGTAGACTTTATCTGTGGCGGTGGTCAGGCATACTTCAACAAAAGTACATTATACGTTGAAGGACGCAATGCCGACGGCACAGGAGGCTGCACCATAACAGCACCTTACACTGAAGGAACAAAATATGGCTATGTGTTTAATGAATGTGTTATCGATAACCATACAGCCGAGTTCAATCTTGGACGTGCATGGGGCGGCACTCCCAAGTGTGCGTGGATTAACACCACAATGAAGATGGGAAAAGGCAAGATTGCTGCCACACGATATACCACAAGTGGCATGAACACGGCAGCAAAAGAATTTGTGGAATATAACTCTATGGACGAAAGCGGAAAGGTGATTTCTCCGGCATCCAATAAGTTGACATTCACTCATTCTTCTGGTAATAATGCCGACTTTGAGACGATTCTCACTGCTGAACAGGCTGCAAATTACACTCTTGATAAGGTGTTTACATCATGGAAGCCCGACAGCGACACGAAACAGATTGACATTCCGTCTGCTACAATCAGCAATAATGTTATTTCATGGGGGGCTGCCGAAAATGCCATAATGTACGCCATATTTAAGGATAATGTGATAGTTGGTGTTACAGCGGACACATCTTATATGGTAGAAGATGTGTCGGCAGGATATACTGTGCGTGCTGCCAATGCAATGGGTGGTTTCGGAAAAACTGTGAGTGTGGACGATCCGTCTGCCATAGAAAGCGTGACCGCCGCTGCATCGGCTGATGACAAGATCTACAACCTCGCCGGACAGCGTCTGAAGAAGGCAGGCAAGGGCATCAACATCATAGGCGGCAAAAAGGTTATCGTGAAATAACCATTGCGCTGCTTATCGGGACAACGGAGTTGGGAGAATGTTCTCTCAACTCCTTTTTTTCGTCATTAATTTGGAAGTGTCGGAAAAAATCACTACCTTTGCACTCTGTTTATATAACCGAAGAATAGAGTGGAACAAAAACACAACAGCCTATTAGGCAAAATAACCTATCCGGCAGACTTGCGCAAGCTGAAAGTTGACGAGCTTCCGCAACTCTGCGAGGAGTTGCGTGCCGACATTGTGAAAGAGCTGTCGGTAAACCCGGGACATTTTGCTTCCAGCCTCGGAGCTTTGGAAATAACGGTGGCTCTGCACTATGTCTACAACACGCCGGACGACCGGATAGTGTGGGACGTGGGGCATCAGGCATACGGTCACAAGATTCTCACCGGGCGCAAGGACCGGTTCTGCACCAACCGCAAGCTGCACGGCATAATGCCGTTCCCCTCGCCGCTGGAAAGCGAGTACGACACCTTTGTGTGCGGACATGCCAGCAACTCAATCTCGGCAGCGCTCGGCATGGCGGTGGCTGAAAAGAAGGCGGGCACCAACCACAACGTAGTGGCGCTGATTGGCGACGGGGCAATGAGCGGCGGACTGGCGTTCGAGGGACTGAACAATGCCTCGTCGATTCCCAACAACCTGCTTATAATCCTCAACGACAACAACATGTCGATTGACCGGAGCGTGGGAGGAATGAAGCAGTACTTGCTGGGGCTCAACACCAACAAGACCTACAACGACATAAAGTTCAGAATCTCACGATGGATGAACCGCAAGGGAATGCTTGAGGCCGACCGCAAGAACGGCATACTGAGGCTCAGTAATGCCCTGAAATCGGCAATAAGCCATCAGCAGAACATCTTCGAGGGCATGAACATAAGATACTTCGGTCCGTTCGACGGACACGACGTGAAGGAGCTGGTGCGCATTTTCCAGCAACTGAAAGACATGGAGGGACCCAAGCTGCTGCATCTGCACACTGTGAAGGGAAAAGGCTACAAGCCTGCCGAAGAGGAGGCGACGATATGGCATGCTCCGGGAAAGTTTGACCCTGAGACGGGCCGCCGCCTCACCGACAGCGACAAAGGAAAGCCTGCCAAGTATCAGGATGTGTTTGGAAACACTCTGCTTGAGCTGGCGCGCTCAAACCCGAAGATTGTGGGAGTGACGCCGGCAATGCCCACAGGCTGCTCGATGAACATAATGATGGAGGAAATGCCCGACCGCACGTTCGACGTGGGTATAGCCGAGGGTCACGCCGTGACATTCTCGGGCGGCATGGCAAAGGAGGGGCTTATCCCGTTCTGCAACATCTACAGCGCATTTGCGCAGCGTGCCTACGACAACATCATCCACGACGTGGCGATACTGAAGTTGCCCGTAGTGCTTTGTCTTGACCGCGCAGGAATTGTGGGCGAGGACGGACCGACCCATCACGGAGCCTTCGACCTGGCATCGCTGCGCACCATTCCAAACCTCACGATTTCGTCGCCAATGAACGAGCACGAGCTGCGCCGGCTCATGTACACGGCACAGCTGCCCGGCAAGGGACCGTTTGTGATACGCTATCCCCGCGGCTGCGGAGTGCTTGCCGACTGGCACTGTCCGTTTGAGGAGATAAAGGTGGGCACGGGCCGCAAGCTGAAGGACGGCGACTCCACCGCCATACTCACGATAGGTCCGATAGGCAACGACGCTGCGGCGGCAATCGCCGAGGTTGAGGCTGAGAATCCAAAGCTGAGCATTGCCCACTACGACATGCGGTTTGTAAAGCCGCTCGACGAGAATCTGCTCAATGAGGTGGCGCGGAAGTTCAGCCACATCATCACCGTGGAGAACGGCGCGCGCATGGGCGGCTTCGGCTCTGCAATATTGGAATGGCTTCAGGACAACGGATACAACACGCGTGTGACGCGTCTCGGCATGCCCGACAATTTCGTGGAGCACGGCACGGTGGCGGAGCTTCACAGAATCATCGGCATAGACAAGGACAGCATCAAGGAGTGTATAATGAAAAATGAAGAATCCTTCATTTAAAAGAGATAACGGATGAAAATAATCATTGGCGGAGCAGGTGCCGTGGGAACTCACCTTGCACATCTGTTGAGTCACGACGACCACGACATAACGCTCATAGACAGTTCGGAGGAGCGCCTTGCCGGGCTCGACAGCAAGTTTGACATCATGACGCTGCCGGGCTCTCCCACAAGCATCAAGGCGCTGAAGGACGCCGGAGCCGAGAACGCGGAGCTGTTCGTGGGTGTGACACCGGAGGAAAGCACCAACATCAATGCCTGCATAATAGCGCACGCCATAGGAGTGAAGAAAACCGTGGCGCGTATCGACAACTACGAGTATCTGGCACCCGAGCTGGAACCGTTTTTCAAGAAGCTGGGCATCGACTCGCTGATTTATCCCGAGGTGCTTGCCGCCAAGGACATAATCAACGGACTGAAGATGAGCTGGGTGCGCCAGCGGTGGGACGTGCACGACGGAGCACTGATTCTGCTCGGAGTGAAGCTGCGCGAGACAAGCCAAGTGCTCAACCGTCCGCTCAAGGAACTGTGCGGTCCCGACGACCCCTATCTTGTGGTGGCGATAAAGCGCGGCGACGACACCATTGTGCCGGGAGGAAACGACGAACTGAGAAATCAGGACCTTGTGTACTTCATGACCACCCGCGAATATATTCCCTACATCAGGAAGATTGCGGGCAAGGAGCACTATGCCGACGTGAAAAACGTGATAATCATGGGCGGAGGCAAGACTGCAGTGAGAGCAGCCCTGACGGCTCCCGACTATATGAACATTAAGATAATAGAGCAGGACGCCAGGCGCTGTGAAAGGCTCAACCAGCTGCTCGGCAACACCAACACCATGGTGATTGAGGGCGACGGGCGCGACGTGAGCCTGCTCATGGAAGAGGGAATAAGAAACGTGCAGGCTTTCGTGGCTCTCACCACCAACGCCGAGACAAACATTCTTGCCTGCATGACGGCAAAGCGCTTGGGAGTGCGCAAGACCATTGCCATGGTGGAGAACCTCGACTATGTGACTATGGCGGAGAGTCTCGACATCGGCACAATAATCAACAAGAAGACCATTGCCGCAAGCCACATCTACCAGATGCTGCTCGATGCCGACGTGAGCAACATGCGCTCGCTGATGATGGTGGACAGCGATGTGGCGGAGTTTGTGGCGGCACCGGGCTCGCCCGTGACAAAGAAGCCCGTGAAGGCTCTCGGACTGCCGTTCGGGGTGACCATCGGAGGAATTGTGCGCCACGACACGGGAATACTCGTAAACGGTAACTCGCAGATAGAGGCAGGCGACTCGGTGATGGTGTTCTGCCACAAGCATAATCTTCACAAGGTAGAGAAATTCTTCAAGACCAGGACACTGCCATGGTAAACTTTCACATCGTATCAAAAATAATTGGACAGCTGCTGTTTCTGCTCGCACTCATGATGCTTGTTTGCGTGGGGATGGCTTTTGCATACGGCGAAGACGACGCCATGCCGTTCGTATGGTCGATGCTCATCACCGCAGCGTGCGGACTGGCGCTGCGCCAGCTCGGGCGCAAGGCTGGCAACAACCTCTATCGTCGCGATGCCTATCTCGTGGTGACGCTCACATGGATAATCTACAGCTTCTTCGGGATGCTGCCATTTCTCATCGGCGGCTATATCACCAATGTTGCCGATGCCTATTTTGAGATGATGTCGGGCTTCACCACCACGGGAGCCACCATCCTCGACGACGTGGAGTACATGCCCCACAGCATACTGTTCTGGCGCACGTTCTCGCAGTGGATAGGCGGACTGGGAATCGTGTTCTTCACCATTGCGCTGCTGCCCGCAATGGTCGGGGGAAGCACCAAGGTGTTCTCGGCAGAGATTACGGGTCCGATGTTCACAAAGATGCACCCGCGCATAAGCACCAACGCCAAATGGATTTGGAGCATCTACCTCACGCTCACCATAATCTGCGGAGTGAGCTACTGGGCGGCAGGCATGGACTGGTACGACAGCCTTAACTATTCGATGACCACGCTCGCCACCGGCGGCTTTGCCCCCCACAATGAGAGCACGGCGTTCTTCCAGCGCCCGCTCATCGAATATCTCACCATACTGTTCATGTTTCTCTCGGGCACCAACTTCACCTTATTATATATAGGTATATTCAAGATGAAGCTTAGGGCGATGATGAAGAACACCGAGTTCCGCATGTACCTCTCGCTGGTTGCCATCTACACCCTTGCGCTGATGTATATCCTCATCACCCGTCAGGGCTATGACCTGGAGCACGCGCTGCGCTCAGGGCTGTTCCAGACGGTGTCGTTCATCACTACCACCGGGCTGTTCAACGACGATGCCGGGCAGTGGCCCCACATTACGTGGGTGCTCCTCGGACTGTGCATGTTCACCGGAGCCTGCGCCGGAAGCACCAGCGGAGGCTTCAAGCTGATACGCTGCTCGATGATTCTGAAAATCATCCGCAACGAGTTCCGCCACAACCTGCATCCCAATGCCGTGCTGCCCATAAAGGTGAACGACCAGAGTATGCCGCAGAACAAGCTGCCGACACTCATAGCCTTCTTCGGCATCTACATCATCATGATTGTTATATCGGCATCGATAATGATTTCCATCGGAGTGGACAACACCAACGCCATAACCATAGCCCTGAGCTGCATGGGCAACGTTGGACCGACGCTCGGCACGCAGATCGGACCCGAGATGTCGTGGTCGTCGCTGCCCGATGCCATCAAGTGGATATGCTCGCTGCTCATGCTCATGGGGCGTTTGGAGATTATGACGGTGCTGGTGCTCTTCACGAGGGCATACTGGAAAGAAAATTAGGATATTAAGTAAAAAGATAACTAACTTATTAAGTCAAAAGACAGAAATGATTGCATTTAAATTTGAACCGTTGCTGAAATCCACTATCTGGGGCGGCAACAGGATTATTCCGCTGAAGCATCTCGACAGCAAGATGCAGAATGTGGGCGAAAGCTGGGAAATCTCAGGAGTTAGGGACAATGAGACCGTGGTGGCTGAAGGCGAGCACAAAGGCAAGCGCCTGAACGCGCTGGTGGAGGAGCTTGGCGAAAAGCTGCTGGGCAGGGACAACTACAGTCGTTTCGGCAACGAGTTTCCGCTGCTCATCAAGTTTATCGATGCGCGGCAGCCGCTGAGCATTCAGGTGCACCCCACCGACGAGATTGCACGCCGTCAGGGCAAGAGCCGCGGCAAGACCGAGATGTGGTACGTGATGGACAGTGACAAGGATGCCACGCTGCTGAGCGGACTCAAGAAGAGCATCACGCCCGGCGAGTATAAGGCGATGGTGGCGGACAACACCATCTGCGACGCCATTGCGCAATACAGCGTCAGGGAGGGCGACTGCTTCTTCCTGCCCGCAGGCAGAATACACGCCATCGGGGCGGGCTGCCTGCTGGCGGAGATTCAGCAGACAAGCGACGTGACCTACCGCATATACGACTACAACCGCCGCGACAAGGACGGCAATCTGCGAGAGCTGCACACCAAGGAGGCAGCCGAGAGCATCGACTACACCGTGGAGAACGACTACCGCACAAATTACTCGGCAAAGAAAAACCAGGGCGTGCGCCTCGTGTCGTGTCCTTACTTCACCACCAGCGTCTACGACATCGACCAGCCCGTGACGCTCGACTACAGCAGCCTCGACAGCTTCGTCATCCTCATAGCCCTTGAGGGCAGCGCAACGCTCACCGACGAAAACGGCGAACAGACTTCGCTCAACGCCGGAGAGACGGTGCTTCTGCCTGCCACCGCCAGCAGAGTCAGGGTGGAGGGTTGCGTGAAATTCCTCGAAAGCTATATTTAGGGCAACTGTGCCAGAAAAAACACGTCTTGCCGCACCTTATAAATTTTCTGCGCAGAATTAAAGAAAATTATGTACATAATTTTTCCAAATCTTGTACATAATTTTTTTTAGCTGTGCGGAAGAAAAAAATAAAGAGCCAGATTTGGCTCTTTATTTCCTTGATATTGTGACATGCTCCTGCATCTCGGGCGACATGGATGTGTCGCCACTGAACAGGTGATCATTGTTTTTTTTATTCTTTTCAATACCCTTGCATGGGTAACGACCGATACCCTTGCATGGGGTATTGCCGTACCCCTTGCAAGGGGTATTTTTGCTATGGTTTACATCTCCCTTGCGTTGGTTGTTTCAAAGAACAGTCCCCTCTGCATTGTACCAGTGTATGCCATTAGTAATCCTCATCGGCCTTGCCTACATTTATCGTGATTGTATTCACCTTTGCCGACTGCGGAGTAAGGAATGTGCTGAGGGTGATTTCTTTGTCGTTTACCTTTACCAGCTCTATTGGGTGATCGGGTACTGGTATCACGTTGGCTTCCCAGAAAGTCTCACCGTTATAGGTAGTTTTTACCATCGGTATAAAACCTTCCGTATCGCCTGCGGTCAGCGTGCCGTCCGATTGGAGGGTACAGCTTGTATAGGTATTTATCTCGACATCGGTAACTTTGTCGGCTTGACCACCTTGCAGCTTCACACGCACTTTGGCAAGCTTGTGGTTGAAGGGAAGGGTAATCCCTTCTGTGTTGTAGTACACAGCCTCTGTCGTTTCGGCGTAGAGGGCGTATGCCAAGCCATTATCTGTAGTCTGGTTATCCAAAGCCACGTTGCCGTCGGCAGGATACCAGGCACGGACTTTATGGGCTTGCGCGTTTTCCCAATAAACGGGTATTTCAGGAGACAGCGTATAAGTTTCCATCAGACGGTAACGACCGCTCTTTGTGCTACCTTCTATCTGTACGCCTATCACTTCTGTCCCGTTCCAATCCCAATGGCTGCTGCCCCGGTCATCGTTTTCGCTGACCCGTGTCCACGGCTGTTCGTTCACTTTGGCGGTGAGGGTGACGCTGCCTATTTGCAACGGGTACTTGCCTTCGGGCAGGGTGTTGCCTTGGTCATCAATCAGATTGTCTGAAGCACAGGAGGCAAGCAGCATAAAGACAGATCCGCAAACCGTTTTTATTAAAATGTTGGTATTCATTGTTTATTGTATCGTTAAATTTATATCTATATCCGTAAACAGTTCCAGTATGCCATATTGTTAGTTTTATTTGATTTTTCAAGTTCGTTAATAGGTTCCTTCTGTGCCCCTATTCTATAATCTCTCCGTTGCTGTTTCGCCATGTCACCGTGCCACAGCTTTTACCGTACAAGCCTTTGCCCACCTTCTGGTCGTCGTTCAGCAAGGCACTGCCGTCCTCTTTCAGTACATTAATCCTGTTAAGGAACTCTTCTTTGCTGACACCTTCCGACAGGGTGATATCGATATTACCACATACTCCGCCCTCGGTACCGTCTTCCTTACCACCACCGCAGCCGATGGCTGCTCCGAATTGCTTATACTTTCCTGAAGGAGATTCTATATTGATATGAATGTCTGATTTTATAATAGTTATATCACCACATGTATCATTATATTCCGAGCCAATACATGCAGTAGTATAATAGCTTCTGCTCTGTGTATAATTAAAGTGAAGCGTTGCTTGGGTTATCTTTATACTTTTGGTGGTTACTAAAGGATAACACAAACAGCGTTCCATCTTTAATGTACCGGGACCTTCAATGTGGATATGTGATCCTTCTCCATAGAGATACGTTATACCATAAGTAAAGTTTTCTATTGAATTCTCTGTTCCATTCAGTTTGAGTATCACAGTCCCGCCTCCCTCTATATTAATGCCGGCTTGATATTGACCGTATGATTTGATATGCACGTTGTTCAGATTTACTGTGGCTGTAGCTCCTTCCGGAATTTCAAAACGAAAATTATCGCTTACCGTTTGCCCGTTTCCGTTGATGTCCACTACTTCACCATCCTTGAGTATAAGTTCTTTGCCTTGCTGACCTTCTCCCGGCACAATGACATAGTCTGGCAGGGTAACGCTGCCGCTGCCGCTTACACCGCCCGTGTTCCAGTCGATGTTGCTGTTTACGCTTACATCGGTGATACCTTCCGCCTTCACGGTGATGGTGTAGGAGTAATGTGTGCCTGATTGGAGATTGGCAGCCCCTTCTCCCGGCGTGTAGATGAAGTCATAGCCATTGATGCTGACCTTGATAAACGGTCTGCCCGTCATGTCTTTCGGCACGAGTAGGGCATCATTATCAGAAGCCGGAGTAATCCAGCCGTTGTCCGTGCCTGTCAGCGTTCCTTCGGAAAATGAGGCTTTTGTGTAGCCGGCAATCTGTACGGTCGCTCCTTTCAAGTCCTCGTCTGTGATGTCATCGCCTTTCTTAAGCGTATAGCTCACCTTTGCCATCTGATGTATGAAGCTCAACTCCACTTTATCGTAGAATTTCTTATTCTCTGCTGTAGCTTTAAGAAAATCTATATCTTTATAACCTTCTGATTGATTGGTAATGTCCTTGTCGGTCTGCGCTTCGTAGGGATACCATGCCGTGACAGTGGCAGGGGCGGTGTTCTGCCAATACACCGGTGTGTGGACTTTCTTTACCGTACCATCCTCATGATTCAGTTCGTAGCAGCCCGTCGCACCGTCCGCTCCGATGCGCACGCCTATCTTATCGCCCTCTGCCCATCCGTCCTTTCCGGTGGAGCGGGTCGCCATACCATCCACCGAGGCGGTGAACGCCAGCGGATATTTTCCGTCCGGTAGCGGAGTGCCGCCTGTCTGCGGCATGTCGTCCTGCGAGCAGGAGGCAGCACTCGCGCAAAGCAACAGTGCCGCCATATTCCATAACAGATGTAATTTGCTTCTGTTCATATCGTTGTCTTTTCTTGTTTTAACTTCACTTCGTTCGTTTTCCTCCTTCTCACCCCGGCATAGCTCAAACAAGTTTGGCTCTGCTCTCGGTTTGTCATCGGTTGTGCCACCGCACGCTGCGAAACGTGCAGTTACACCTTAATTAATGTGTATCTCCGTGCTTTACGCTGCCGCACGGGATGGCTGTGTCGGGTTATTCCTCCATTGTGGCGTCACCTTTGCCAGTCTGCAATGACCACTCATGGATTTCGGACTTTGTCACTTCTGCACCGGTCTTGTTCAGCGTGATGGTGTACTGATAGTCGGTGCCGGCTTTCAGGCTGCCGCCGGCAAACGCCAGATCGCACTTGTAGGTCTGACCGTCCTTGACAATGCGCAGCACCACCTTGCCTGCTGTGGTCTGCGGATAGACAATGATTGACGGGCGTGCGGTGCCGCTTATCACATTCTCGACATTGAGGGTAAGCGTTTCCGGATCCATTTCCTTCGCTTTTGCCTCGCCTGTGGCGGGATTGAACGTGCCCTCGAGCACGAGCCCGTCAAACGAGTAAGATTCTATCTTGTTCACATCGGTGCCCTCTCCGTCCTGAAACGTCATCGTGATTTTGCTCATCTTGTGGGCGAACTCGAAATTGATGTTCGGCTGGTCCTTCTTGCCAGTACGGCTGTCCCAGAGGTAGTCGATTTTCGGCTGGTTGTCAGGCGTCTGCTGTGCCGCGCGGGTATCGTTCTCCACGATGCCGGGAGCCGTGCCCTCGATTCCGGTGAAAGGATAGTAGGCTGTGAAGGTCACTTCCGCCTGTGCGTCCTGAAAGTACATTGGCGTGCCGGTGAACTTCCCGTCGGCGTCTTTGGTGATGTATTCCATATTGACGTACTTGCTCTCGCCACCGCGGAAAGTGGTGATGCCGATTTTGTCGCCCTTAGCCCACGCCGTTCCTGCTGCACGTGACGAGATGGAATTACCTATGTTGGCTGTAATCTGTGCGGCTACCGGTTCGTTGTCCGCATAATTGTCGTCATTGCTGCATGCAGCCAGTGCAAGCGCAGCTGCCGCGAAAAAATAAATTTTCTTCATTGCTTTTTGGTGTTAATTTGATCAATATTTTTTGTTTTTCTATTTCTATTGTTCTGCATCTATGTTGCCTCCGTTCACCTCCTCCCAAGGCATGATGGAGCAGTTTTCAAAAGCAGCGATGCGTGCCGCTCCTCAGAATTGCATATTCTGAGGAGCGGCACGCATCGCCGGTAAAACATGAAAATACCCTCCCGAGGCTATTCGGGGGGGTATTCCAAGAGGGTTGATATTTTGTTTATGCTTTTATTTTGCATTAAAGTATCGTTTTGCCGACAAAGGTACGGAAAAAAAAGAAGAATGAAGAACTAACAGTGAATAATTTTTGCGTTCTGCTGCCTTTTTTAACGTTCTTTGTCATTTACGCCATGTATTCGGCGCATGAGTCGGCGCAGCGCTCGCCGTCGATGCCTGCGCTCACTATGCCGCCGGCATAGCCTGCGCCCTCGCCGCAGGGGAACAGTCCGCTCACTGTGACGTGCATCAGAGTCTCGGGCGAGCGGACGATGCGTACGGGCGATGATGTGCGTGTCTCGGTGGCTATCATCAGCGCCTCGTTGGTGAGGAAGCCGTGGCTCATCTTCCCAAACTTCTTGAAGCCTTCCTGCAGGCGGCTGGCAATCTGCTGGGGCAGCCAGAAGTGTAGGGGAGAGGATATCAGACCAGGCGCGTAGCTGCTCTTGGGCAGGTCGTATGACAGTCGGCGGTTCACGAAGTCCGCCATGCGCTGCGCCGGGGCTGTCTGCTTCATGTTGCCCTGCTGCCAGCAGTCGCGCTCTATCTGTTCCTGCCACTGCATGATGCGCAGCGGACTGTCGCCGGGAATATCCTCGGGACGTGTCTCCACCACCATGCCGCTGTTGCTCCACTGACCGCCGCGGTTGCTGGGGCTCATGCCGTTTACAACAATCTGCTGAGGACCCGTGGCGGCAGGAATTACAAAGCCGCCGGGACACATGCAGAACGAATATACTCCGCGCCCGTCGACCTGGGTGACAAACGAATATTCGGCGGCAGGCAGATATTTGCCGCGCCCCTGGCGCGAGTGGTACTGTATGCTGTCGATGAGTACCGAGGGATGCTCAAGGCGCACGCCCACGGCAATGCCCTTTGCCTCAATCTCAATCTTGGCGGTGTGCAGATAGCGGTAGACGTCGCGTGCGCTGTGGCCCGTGGCAAGTATCACCGGTCCGCGGTAAGTCTCCTCGCCGCCCGTGAGCAGGTTGGTACACTCAACGCCCACCACGGTGTTGCCGCTGAGAATCAGGCGGTCCATCCGTGTCTGGTGATGCACCTCGCCGCCGCAGCGGATAATGGTGTTGCGCATGTTCTCAATCACACGCGGCAGCTTGTCGGTACCTATGTGAGGGTGCGCGTCGGCGAGGATAGCCGTGGATGCTCCGTGCTGGCAGAACACGTTGAGAATCTTCTCCGTGCTGCCGCGCTTCTTGCTTCGGGTGTATAGCTTGCCGTCGCTGTATGCGCCTGCTCCGCCCTCGCCAAAACAGTAGTTGCTCTCACCGTCCACCTTCTGCGTCTTGGTGATGGCGCTGAGGTCGAGCTTGCGCTGGCGCACGTCCTTGCCGCGCTCAATCACAACGGGGCGCAGTCCGCGCTCAATGAGGCGCAGCGATGCAAAGAGTCCGCCGGGACCTTCGCCCACCACAATCACCCGTGGACGGTCGTGCACATCGCGATACTCCGTCGGCGTGTACTCGTCGTCAGCAGGAATCTCGTTTACGTAAACCCTCACCTTGAGGTTAACAAACACCTGCCTCTGCCGCGCGTCGATGCTGCGCTTCAGTATTCTCACGGCGTTCACGGTGCGGGTGTCAATGTCCTGCTCCCTGCCTATGTATTCCTTTATGTTGTTCTCGTTTGCTGCAATCTGTGGCAGCACTCTTATCTGAAATTCTTTGATCATAATTTTTTTTAATGAAGAATGAAGAGTGAAGAATGAAGAATTTTTTTTAATGAAGAATGATGAACGAAGAATTTTTTATTCCTTTTTAATACCGCGTGTACTAAGCGCAGCCAATTCTTCATTCTTCATTCTTCATTCTTCACTCTTCATTTTTACTCCTGGCTCATATCCGCCACCATCTTTCTGTACATGCTGTAAACGCGCTGGCGCGACACATATCCGCGGAAGTGGTTGTCGCCGTCCATTACTGGCAGCAGGTTGGCGTGGGTGCGGTCGAATGTCGCCATTACGTCGGTCATTGGGTCGCGCTCGCTCAGCACCGCGGCAGGCTCTGTCATCAGCTGCGACGCTTTGAAGTGGTGGTAAAGCTCGGTGCGGAACACCACGCGGCGAATCTTCACGATGTCAATCTCGCCGAGCAGGTTGCCGGCGGCATCGAGCACTGGCAGGATGGAGTTCTTGCTTTTTGTCACCTTATTTATAATAGTGCCTAATTCCATGTCGGGCGATATGATGGTGTAACGCTTCTCTATGACGCTCTCAAGGCTCATCAGCGTGAGGATGGAGCTGTCGGTGTGGTGGGTGAGCAGCTTGCCCTGGCGTGCCAGCCGCATGGCGTAGATGCTGTGGGGCTCGAAGATGCTGATGGTGAGATAGGCGCTAACCGACACTATCATGAGCGGCATGAACAGGCTGTAGCCTCCCGTCAGCTCGGCAATGAGAAACACTCCCGTGAGCGGGGCGTGCATCACTCCCGACATTACTCCCGCCATGCCGAGCAGGGCAAAGTTCTTCTCGGGCAGATAGGTGCCGAAGTCGTATTCGTTCCAGATGCGCGAGAAGAGGAAGCCCGTGAAGCAGCCGATAAAGAGGCTTGGCGCAAACGTACCGCCGCAGCCGCCTGCGCCGTTGGTGGCTGATGTTGCCACAACCTTGGTGAGGATTACCAAGGCGATGTAGATGAGCAGCAGCGATGTGCTGTCGGCAAAGAGCGAGCGGTTCATCACCGAGCTCCAGTCGGTCTGTGTGCTGCCGTTGAGCAGGATGTTTATGTCGTGATAGCCCTCGCCGTAGAGCGACGGGAAGAGGAATATCAGCGAGCTGAGCACCAGACCGCCTGCCGCCAACTTAATGTAGGGACGGTCGGCAAATCGCTGGAAAAATCCCTCGCACACACCCATCATGCGGATGAAATAAAGGCTTGTCAGTCCGCAGGCAACGCCAAGGAGCACGTAGCCAGGCACGCGGTCGAGCCCCCAGTAGGAGTCGAGGTGGAATGCAAACAGGGCAGTGTCGCCGCTGAAGATGTAGGTGAAGCACGTGGCGGTGACACACGACACGAGGATTGGCAGAAGCGATGCCATGGTCAGGTTAATCATCAGCACCTCAAGCGTGAACACCAGTCCGGCTATGGGCGCCTTGAAAATGCCGGCGATGGCTCCCGCCGCACCGCAGCCCACGAGCATCATCAGCTGTTTGTTGTCGAGGCGGAGCACACGACCCAGGTTGCTGCCTATGGCGCTGCCCGTGAGCACGATAGGAGCCTCGGCTCCCACCGAGCCTCCGAAGCCGATGGTGATGGCGGACGCTATCACCGACGACCAGCAGTTGTGTGCTTTCAGCCTGCTCTTGTTGCTGCTGATGGCATAGAGTATTCTCGTGATGCCGTGGCTGATGTTGTCCTTCACCACGTAGCGCACAAAGAGCGAGGTGATGTATATTCCCACCACGGGGAACACAAGATACAGCACGTTGGCGCTACCCTTTGCAAACGAGCTGGTGAGCAGCGTTTGGATAAGGTGTATCAAGCCGTGGAGCACGTATGCCGCCACGGCTGAGAAAAAGCCGATGATGAGCGCAAGGATTACGAAGAACACCTTGTCGCTGACGTTGGCTTTGCGCCATTCAAAAAATCGTTCTATCATTTACTATTTTCTTATTATTTCCACTTCGCCGCCCATTCCAAGCTTGATGATGCTCGACGGCTTGTGGGGAAGATGCTCCTGACGGCGGGTGAAGCACACATAGTCGACCGCCTCGATTATCTCGGGCGCGATGTCGCGGTAGTTCTGTGCCGTGGGCTCGCCGCTGATGTTTGCCGATGTGGAGACTATTGCTTTCTGGAAACGGTAGCACAGCTCCTTGGAAAATTCCTCCTTTGTGATGCGCAGGGCTATCGAACCGTCATCGGCAATGAGGTTCTCGGCTAAGTTTACCGCTCCGTCGAGGATTACGGTCGTGGGCTTGTCGGCGCAGTCGAGCAGCTGCCATGCCACCTCGGGCACTTGGCGCACGTAGCGCTGCAGGCGGCCGTCGCTGTCCACCAGACAAATCAGCGCCTTCGAGTCATCCCTCTGCTTAATCTTATATACCCGTGCCACAGCCTCGGCGTTTGTTGCGTCGCAGCCTATTCCCCACACTGTGTCGGTGGGGTAGAGTATCACTCCTCCCTTGCGCAGCACTTCCACTGCATTCTTTATGTCTTCCTGTTGTGTCATATTTTTTTTAATTTAATGAAGAATGAAGAGTGAAGAATGAAGAATTGCAAAATCGACGAAGTTAATCTTTAGTTCTTCTTTTTATAACACCGCGACACCTAAGCGCAGCCAATTCTTCATTCTTCACTCTTCATTCTTCATTTTCTAAAACTCACTTGTGAAATGGAACTTTATGTGCTTGAAGTCTTCCTGCGCCATTGACAATACATAGCCGCTGTCGGCAAGGAACACGTCGCGGCCGTCCTTGTCCTTAGCCATGTACTGGTATTTGCGCTTCTTGAAATTGTCAAGCTCGGCTTCGTCATCGCTCTCTATCCAGCATGCCTTGTAGAGGTGTATCGGCTCCCAGCGGCACTTGGCGTTATATTCGTTTTCCAGACGGTACTGGATAACCTCAAACTGCAGCTGTCCCACTGTGCCGATAATCTTGCGGCCGTTGAATTGGTTGACAAACATCTGTGCCACACCTTCGTCCATGAGCTGGTCGATGCCCTTCTGCAGCTGCTTTGCCTTCATCGGGTCGTCGTTCTCAATGTATTTGAACATCTCGGGCGAGAAGCTCGGCAGACCGCGGAAGTGCAGCTGCTCTCCCTCGGTGAGCGTGTCGCCAATCTTGAATATTCCGTTGTCGGGCAGACCAACGATGTCGCCTGGCCAAGCCTCCTCGATGGTACTCTTGCGCTGTGCCATGAACTGCGTGGGCGATGAGAAGCGCACAGTCTTGCCGTTTCTCACGTGCAGGTAGGGCTGGTTGCGCACGAACTTTCCGCTGCACACCTTGCAGAAGGCGATGCACGAGCGGTGGTTAGGGTCGATGTTGGCTGTTATCTTGAAGATGAAGCCTGTGAACTTTGGTTCCTCGGGACTTACCTCACGCTCCTCTGCCTTGGTTGGCTTGGGACTTGGGGCAATCTCCACAAAACAGTTGAGCAGCTCCTGCACGCCGAAGTTGTTGAGCGCAGAACCGAAGAACACCGGTGCCACCTCGGCTGTGCGGTAGGTCTCAACGTCGAACTCGGGATATACTCCGTCCACCAGCTCAAGGTCTTCGCGCAGTTTCTCTGCATCCTGTTCGCCCACGTGACGGTCGAGGTCCTCGCTGTCGATGTTCACCTCCACCTTCTCTGTCACTCTCTGCTTGTCGGGAGTGAAGAGGTCGAGCTTGTTCTCATATATATTATATACGCCCTTGAACTTCTGTCCCTGGTTGATAGGCCACGACAGCGGACGGACCTTTATGCCCAGCTCCTGCTCCAGCTCATCGAGCAGGTCAAACGGGTCGCGTCCCTCGCGGTCCATCTTGTTGATGAAGATTATCACCGGAGTGTTGCGCATACGGCACACGTTCATCAGTTTGCGTGTCTGGGTCTCCACACCCTTTGCGCTGTCCACCACGATTATCGCCGAGTCCACGGCGGTGAGGGTTCGGAAGGTGTCTTCGGCAAAGTCCTGGTGTCCCGGGGTGTCGAGGATGTTCACCTTGTAGTCCCTGTAGTCAAACTCCATCACCGATGTGCTCACCGATATACCGCGCTGTTTCTCTATCTCCATCCAGTCGCTGGTGGCGGTCTTCTTTATCTTGTTGCTCTTTACGGCTCCTGCCACCTGTATCTGTCCTCCAAACAGCAGGAACTTCTCAGTCAGTGTGGTCTTACCGGCGTCAGGGTGCGATATTATTGCAAATGTACGTCTTCTTTCTATTTCCTTATTCATATTTTAATTTACGAATTATGAGTTACGAATTACGAATTGTTCTCGCTTCGCTGCGATTACGAATTGTGAGTTAGGAATTTTGACTGCGAAGCTGATGAGCTTGCGAACTAATTACGAGTTATGAAATGAAGTTCGATGAAATCAATTCCTGCATCTCTTACAGTTCTTACATCTCCTACATTTCCTAACTATTCATCAGCTCCTTTATACACTTCTCGAGCGACTCCTCCCAATATGGAATCTCAATGCCCAAGGTGTTCTTTATCTTTGTCTTGTCAAGCACGCTGTAGGCAGGGCGTGCGGCAGGCGTGGGATATTCTGCGGTGTGCAGCGGACGCACCTTGCAGCTTGTTATGCCGGCAATGCGGTGTATCGCCTTGGTGAAGTCATACCAGCTTATCACTCCCTCGTTGGAAAAATGGTAGATGCCCGGTATAATGTTCTTGTCGATGGCTGCCATTATCGCCACGGCAAGGTCGTGGGCGTATGTCGGAGTGCCTATCTGGTCGAATATCACTCCCAATTCCGGTTTCTCATTTCCTAAGCGTATCATCGTCTTCACGAAATTGTTGCCGAAGCGGCTGTAGAGCCATGCCGTGCGTATTATCATGCTGCGCTTGCAGGCTGCCGTTACGGCATGCTCGCCTTCGAGTTTGGTCCTACCGTAGACGCTGTTTGGCGATGTCGGCATATCCTCGGTGTAGGGTGTGTGGGAGGTTCCGTCGAACACATAGTCGGTGCTCACTTGTATCATCCAGCCGCCACGCTTCTCCACGGCTGCCGCGAGATAGCCCGGAGCCACTCCGTTGAGCAGACGGCACAGGTCCTCGCTGCTCTCAGCCTTGTCCACGGCGGTGAAGGCGGCGCAGTTTACTATACCGTCAATCTCGTTTTTCTCCACAAATTCGTTGATAGCCTGCTCGTTGGTGATGTCAAGCTCAGCCACGTCGGTGTTAAACCATTTATGTTCAGCGTGCTGTCCCTGCAGCAGTCGCATCTCGTTACCCAGTTGGCCGTTATTGCCTGTTATCAATATGTTCATAACTTCTTGTTTTATTTCCGTTTTTTCTGTTTTTATTCTTCAAAGTTGCAAAGATAGTACTTTTTTTTCACATTACAAAATAAAAGCGTTTTTTTCATTCACATAATTATTTTTTATCAAGACTTGCGGTGCTCAAACGAGTCGTTTTCGATTCCAAACGATACGTTTGTGATACCCAACGATACGTTTGTGATACCCAACGATACGTTTGCGATTCCCAACGATACGTTTAGATTCGTAAAAGCTACATTCAGATTCGTAAATGCTGCATTTAGGTTTTTAAAAACGCTTAATAGAATATCCAAATATTGCTGTTGATAAAAAAACAGAGAAATGTTTGTGTTTTTTCGGATTTTATTTGTACCTTTGCATAGGGTAAGCTTTGCCTCTGCAAATTCAAGCTATCTTGACAGCGTTCGGCTTATATTACCTTTGCCATGTTATTCAGAGTTTTGCCTGTTTTTTAACGCAACACTAAGATAAGTGAAATTTCTGACATGACAAAATCCAGAACAAGAAGTTGTTCTGATACTTAATTTATAATTATAGTATTAAACATATGAGTGTTGCGGAATAAGGTTTATAAAACAATGGCAAAAGCAAAACCTTTTATCAAGTGGGTGGGCGGTAAGACCCAACTCATCGAACAACTGGACCGACAACTCCCAGCTGACTTTGGTAACTGGAAGAATGCAACCTACATTGAACCTTTCGTGGGCGGTGGGGCAATGCTTTTCTACATGTTGCAGCAGTACCCCAACATCAGCCATGCTGTTATCAACGACATTAATCCAGATCTTACAATGTGCTACCGTACGGTTCGTGACAATCCAGACATGCTCATCGAGTCACTTCGTGACATTCAAAATGCTTATCATGCTCTTACGACAGAGGAAGCTCGCAAAGATTTTTTTATGGATGTACGTGACCGCTACAATGAGAAGAATCTTGATCCGATAGAGAATACCACTAAGTTTTTCTTTCTCAACCGTACATGCTTTAATGGATTGTATCGCGTTAACAAAAAAGGATTTTTCAATGTTCCATTTGGTAAGTATGTTAATCCTCAGATTTGTGACGAGATGACAATCAAGGCAGATAGTCGCTTGTTGCAACGTGTGGAGATACTAAATGGTGATTTTGAAGATATAATTGGACATACTGCTAACAATACACTATTTTACTTCGACCCACCTTATCGCCCGCTGAGTGACACATCAAGCTTCAACGACTACACTAAAGAATCATTCAACGATGATGCTCAGATTCGTCTCAAAGAGTATTGTGACCGTATTCATCAGGCAGGACATAAGTTTATGCTCAGCAACTCTGACTGTAAAGGCAAAAATGAGGATGACAATTTCTTTGATGTGCTTTATGGTGAGTACGAAATTGAAAGAGTATGGGCTTCACGTAACATCAATTCTGATGCAAGTAAACGGGGAAAGCTGACAGAGATTCTTGTGCATAATTATAATAATACTAAGGCTGTTGCCTATATTGACAATTTTCAATTAGAACCATGTTGTGTTGCGGAAAACATCGAACCGTTGAGAAATGCCTTGTGTTACGAGGTGTGATAATACATAATATTAAAGAACTCTATAATTATAAAAGGTATATGGCAAAAGACTTCAACAAGTTCATGTCTCAATTGCAAGAGACAAACCAAACATTGGACTTTTTCTGTGATTTCACAAAAATTGCAGAGAATGTTGATAATATCAGATTAAGCCTTTGCATGCTTAACAGCTTGATTGGTGCTTCCGACATGCGTAAAGCTGTAGAAACAATATGGAAACGCGACAAGTCTGCTTTCAATGTGATGGATATTCTCATCGCAGTACGTAGTGAAGGTAAGAAGAAAGTTATCGACTCATTTGGAAACTGTGTCGTCCTTGATTCTTTATTCACTTCTGTTGATGGTGTTATGGAGTATCTTAACGATACAGGCTTAACGGAAATCTTCCAAGATAAGAAGGTGAAAGATCTTGTTGATTATGTTTTTGGCATTGAAACTGGTCTTGACACAAATGCTCGTAAGAATCGTAGTGGTCATGTTATGGAAGGAACTGTAGCCAAGATATTTGATAAGAACGATATACCTTATCGCCAGGAGGTATATTCAAGCGAATGGCCTGCAATTACTCGTGTTTTGGGTGATGATGAAAAACGATTTGATTTTGTTATCAAGACAAACAAAAAAATATATCTTATAGAGGTTAACTTCTATAGTGGTGGCGGTTCAAAACTCAACGAAGTGGCTCGCTCATATTCTGATATCGCGCCAAAGATCAATTCAGTACCTGGATTTGAGTTCGTCTGGATTACAGACGGCATTGGATGGAAGAATGCAAAGAATAAGCTCCAAGAGGCTTATAATATCATTCCAAGCATTTATAATCTTACCGACATCAATAATTTTTTGAAACAAGTAAAAGCTGAAAATTATGGCTTGTAATAGGAATCACGATAATATCCAGCATATTATGATAAATTTACCGACTGACCAAGGTGGTGTCGGACGTCACAAATGTGCAGCATGTGCTTATGAAGCTGGTTATGCTGCAGGTTATAGACTTGATGGCTCATTGAGTGTTGATAATGTTCTCGCAAACTTGGATGAAAGCCAAGCACGCGCCCAAAGACACAAAAGTCCACATGCTGCATACGCATTGGGTTACTATAACGGAGTATGTCAAAGAACACAAGATGATAATAATTGATAGTTATGATAAAAGGTGGCACAGGTGGTTCTAATACCATAACAGGACTCAGATACGAAGCCCAAGTTGAATTAGCGGTATTTCTTAATTCTCAAAACGGTTATCGTGTTAATGACACAAGAGTATACTACCACGATGAACTTGTGGCAAGACTTTTTAAAAAACATGGCTTATACAAGTTTCTAAAGGCTAATGGTATAGATTGGCAAAAGCATATTTCAAAAAAACTTTTGCCTGATAATTGTATATACGTAATCATTAATAATACAGCTTTCATTTTGGAAGTAAAACATCAGGAAGTGCCTGGTAGCGTAGATGAAAAATTGCAGACTTGCGACTTCAAAAAGAAACAGTATACCAAATTATTTTCTGAACTAAATTACAAAGTGGAATACATGTATGTATTAAATGATTGGTTTAAGGACTCAAAATATAAGGATACGCTTGATTATATTATAAGCGTCGGATGTAGATATTATTTTGGATACATACCGTTAGAGGAATTAGGCTTGCCTGTTCCTGAAATTGATGTTGATGTAGAAAATATCGTACCTTTTTATGCCCTTTGATTACAATGGTAAAATCATATTATACATCGGATAATAAAGATTTTTTATTGGCTCAAGGAGATACGTTCAAACTCCTCCATGAGTTTAACTTCAAGTTCGATATGATTTTTGCCGATCCTCCTTACTTCCTCTCCAATGGCGGTATAAGCCTACAAAGTGGAAAAGTGGTTTGTGTGAATAAGGGAGAATGGGATAAAGGCAAGACTCCAGAGGAAATGAAGAAGTTCAACATGGAATGGCTTGGCTTGTGTCGTGAGAAACTTAAGGATAATGGTACCATCTGGATTAGCGGCACGTACCACAACATATTCTCTGTTGCCAACTGCCTTATGGAACTTGGTTATAAGATACTGAATGTCATCACTTGGCAGAAAACAAATCCACCTGTCAATATTTCATGTCGCTTTTTCACTTATTCCACAGAGTTTATCATTTGGGCAAGGAAGTGCCATAAGGTAGCGCATAAGTATAACTACAAGCTAATGAAAAAGCTCAACGACGATAAACAGATGACTGATGTTTGGCGTTTGCCTGCCATTGGACGTTGGGAGAAATCATGCGGTAAACATCCTACGCAGAAGCCTCTGCCAGTGCTTACACGTATCATCCTTGCTTCGACCGACGAAGGTGATTGGGTGTTTGACCCATTCAGCGGTAGTTCGACGACAGGTATTGCAGCAAACCTTTGTGGACGCAGGTTTGCTGGCATAGAGCAAAACGAGGAGTTCTGCGAAATGAGCAAGGCAAGACGTATGGAAATGGACAACTTCATGTTGCGAGCAGAACTGAAGCGTCATATTAATGACCTTAAACTCCTTGATGCCAGTAAACAAAGTGATTTGTTCGTTTATGAATCTGAGCCTGTAGGTATTCTGCCTTTCGACACAAGACCTTTGCATGTGTTATCACCAAAGTCAAATAAAGGCAGAGGTGAAAGTATATCGTGAGATGTATAAATTTTTATCTTTTGTACAGAAAAACAACTGAGACAATATGAAATCATTAAAAGAACTATATCGTATAGGGCAGGGCCCTTCGTCAAGCCATACTATGGGACCGCGTAACGCTGCGGCGAAATATCTGAGTGAACATGCCGATGCGGCAGGCTTTAGGGTGACTCTCTACGGCAGTCTTGCCGCTACGGGAAAGGGGCACCTCACCGATGCCGCCATCTTGCAGGTGCTTGGAAAGGAGCGCACGGAGATAGTTTGGAAAGCCGAAACGGTGTTGCCATTCCATCCTAATGGGATGATGTTTGAGACGCTTATGGAGCAGGGCGAATATGCTGACAGTTGGACTGTGTACAGCGTGGGTGGCGGCGCATTGGTGGAGGAGGGCAAGGAGCAGCCTGCCACTCCAGATGTGTATGACATGAACCGTCTGTCGGACATCAAACGGTGGTGTGAGCAAAATGGGAAATCCTATTGGGAGTATGTTGAGGCATGCGAGGGACCTGAGATTTGGGATTATCTTGATGAGGTGTGGCGCGTGATGTGCGGCGCTGTGGAGCGCGGCATAGAGCACGAGGGTGTGCTGCCGGGTGTACTGAAGCTGCGCCGCAAGGCTCCCGACTATTACATCCGCGCTCTTGGCTATGGCTCTAATCTCCAGTCGCGCGGACTTGTATTTGCCTACGCTCTTGCAGTGAGTGAGGAGAATGCGTCGGGAGGAACCATCGTAACAGCTCCTACGTGCGGTGCCAGCGGTGTGGTGCCGGCGGTGCTCTACCATATACAGAAAACCCGCCGCTTCCCGATACGTCGGGTGCTTCATGCCCTTGCCACAGCAGGACTGATAGGCAACATAGCCAAGAGCCGTGCCTCTATCTCGGGAGCTGAGGCTGGCTGTCAGGCTGAGGTGGGAGTGGCGTGCGCCATGGCTGCCGCTGCTGCCAACTATATCTTTGGCGGGTCGCTCGCCACAATCGAATATGCGGCGGAGATGGGACTCGAACATCATCTTGGCATGACCTGTGACCCTATCTGCGGACTGGTGCAGATTCCTTGCATAGAGCGAAACGCACATGCTGCGGCACGTGCCCTTGACGCCAATGTCTATGCCACATTCGCCGACGGAGTACACCGTATAGCCTACGACAAGGTGGTGGAGGTGATGAAACAGACAGGACACGACTTGCCGTCGCTCTATCGTGAGACCTCCGAGGGCGGACTGGCAAAGGAATATTTTGAGGAAGAACAATAATATTAATGATAGGTTTATGGCAAAAGTTGCAGGACGGGGATTCTCTTTTAAGCAGTTTACGGTGATGCAGGATATGTGTGCCATGAAGGTTGGCACAGACGGGTGTCTGCTCGGAGCATGGGCGCAGGTTCCTGATGTTGTAGCAGGCACTCCGGTGCGCATCCTTGACATCGGCACAGGCACAGGACTCATAAGTCTGATGCTTGCGCAGCGTTTTCCCGATGCTGAGGTTACAGCGCTGGATATTGATGAGGCAGCCGTGCGTCAGGCAGAGATAAACATCGCAGCCTCACCATTTGCTGCCCGTGTCACTGCCGTGCAGGGGGCTGTGCAGAATTATTCTGGCACATTCAACATGATTGTGAGCAATCCTCCGTTCTTTGTCGATGCCCTTGAATGTCCTGACGACCGCCGCACCATGGCGCGCCACACCTCCACACTCTCTTATCATGAGCTTATGCACGCTGCCTATCGCATGTTGGATGCCGACGGTGAACTGTCGGTCATTATTCCCTTTGACTACCGTCAGCGCTTAGAGTCTGATGCCGCCATCGTCGGGTTCCATCTTCACCGCTCCTGCCAGGTATTCACCTCAGCCAAGCGACCTTCCAAGCGTTTCCTCCTTTCATTCACCAAAAAACAGCTGCCGGTGGTTACCGGCAGTCTCCTCATCGGCAGTGAAGAGTTCCGCATGCTGTTAAAGGATTTCTATTTGCATTTCTGAAACAGGTGAGTCTCGTTTAATTTTGATTATCTAATAATGAAAGTTATATACAACAACCTCATACCTTTACGCGGTTTTATGGCGATAAATCTCTTTGGCGTGATATTTGTGCGCCGGGGCTATACTCTTGACAGAACTGCTATTAACCATGAGAGCATCCATACTGCACAGATGCGTGAGATGCTTTATGTGTTTTTTTATTTGTGGTATGTTGCCGAGTGGTTGTTGAGGCTGTTGGGCAACGGTAACGCTTATGAAAACATATCATTTGAGCGTGAGGCTTATTCTAATCAGGCTGACAAAGATTATTTGAAATGCCGTAAACATTATGCTTGGTTGAGATATTTGTATTTAGGGTAGTATCATTTACACATTTTTGCTCCCTTGAAAAGTTTGTTCACTAATTTGGGGGCAAGTCCTGTTGCTGTGCATTGTCCGTCTGTTATCTGATTCTCTATCTTTGGGGCAGAGACAAAATTGTCATTGATGTCTATGGCTACATATTTCCCTATGTTTTCTTTTGTGAATAGAGTCCAGTCTGAGATTCCTTGGGTGTCGAATGTCCATGGCATGATAAATTTGCCCTGCATTATTTCAAGAGCCATTGATGCTTTGGCTGCCTTTGCCTTGAACGGATTTGCTGTCTTCATTATTCCTATAGTCAGCTCATTATCGTAGCTTCTGCTGCAGAACCATTTGTAATCTTCTGTAAGTGGCATCTTTTTTATAGCCGGCAGAATGTTTTTATATAAGTATCCCTTTTCATCAGATGTAAAAGCCATAAGTATACCTTCACATTTGTTTTCTTCAATGCCGTTTGCAGTCAGAACGTCTCTGAATATTTCTGCAACTGGAGCTGTGTCTGGGGCAATCAGCCTTATTGTAACATTCCAATCTACGGCATAGTTTTCGCACATTTCTATCTTCAGTGCATTCTGATAGGTCATCCATTTCTTTCCTTTTTTGTCATCGTTGTTGTCCGCGTCAGCCCTATTCTGTTTATACGAATGCCTGATATATTCACTTATTTGTTCCTCTTCAATCAGCTGGTCTCCAAGGTTAAGAGCTGCCTTCGCTCCGTCAATAAAAGACTGTGAGTAGGATTCGCCATTGCCGAACAGGTTGGCTGAAAAGGCCATGGTCTTGCCCATCTCGTAAGCAGGTATGGCTTTTTCCCCCAGACAAGCTTCAAGAAAGTCTGCCGTGCCTGCCACGTATGCCTGTCTGTTATACTTGGCATTTGCGTCCTGTCCTATACTGTGGAATTTCTCCAGTATATTTTCCATCATTTTATCCACCATTTCCCCCATGAAAACGTCCATTAGTCCAAAAGCCGTGAAGAATTCACATTGTGCGTCCCCTTCAAGCTCAGTAGCCTTGATTCCGGCGTTTTTGTATTTTTTTATGATGGCGTTGGCCTTGATGGTATCGGCAGGCAGTACAATCTTATTTTCTGCCACCTTGCGCAAACCTTCCAGAATGTATGACATCTGTGCTGAAGACATCTCTTCGGCATATCCCATTAACGACAAACCGTGCATTCTGCCCCTGGCATACGAAAACACGTAAGAAGAATCGTTTGGCGATACGTTTTTGAAGGGCTGCACTTCCAGTCCGCGCAAAAATTCCTCATAATCACTTTTCTCACGCAAAATATCGCTTTCTTCTGCAAGCATTGAAGCCGTTAGCGTATATCCGGTGACATAGGCTGTAGAGTCAAGCGGAGCACCCGTGAGGCCATTTGCTTTCGCCACAAAGGCAATGGCAAGCAATGTCAAAATAGAGATAATTCGTTTCATAAGTATTTTTTCAATTATGTGAATTATATTTTTCCACAAAAGCGCAAACTCTTGCTGCATATTCCGATGGATGGTCATAGTATGATCTGGCATGTTTTGCCCCTGGCGCTATCCATAGTTGTTTCACGCCGTGCTTGGCAGCATAGAGACGGTACACCATTTCGGTGTTTACAAATGAGTCGTTGCCGCCATGTATGAACAGCATGGGACGGTCGGCTTTTGCCACTTGGCTTAGTGGCGATGCCTCGCTGAACGACCATCCGTTGCGCAGTTTGCACAGCCAGCTGGTGGTGTGGAGTAGGGGGAAGGGAGGAAGCGAGAACTGGTCGTCCATACTGTTTTTGAATTCTTCCCACACTGAGGTATATCCGCAGTCTTCCACAAAGCACCTTATGTAATCGGGCAGTGCCTCACCGCTCACCGATATTATCGTGGCTGCTCCCATCGACACGCCGTGAAGCACCTGACAGGTGTTGCCGCCAAACAGACTGTCTGCCAGAGCGCACCATTGCAGCACGTCCAGTCTGTCTTTCCATCCCATCTGCACGTAGTTGCCTTTTGACTGCCCGTGATAATGCAGGTCGGGCAGTAGTATGTTGTAATGCAGTTGTCGGTCGTAGATGCTTGCTATATCACCCATCCACAGTGCATTGTCAGTATATCCGTGTACCAGCACCGCCACCTTGTCGGTCACACTGTCTGCCCTTAGATACCAGGCATGTATGCTGTCGCCCGTTTCCCGGCTCACGATGAAAGTGTCGCGCAGGGCATGCCGCTTCATCACCGAGTCTGTCCATTCACGTTGCGGAATATTCTTCAATGTCGGTTGCAGTGCATAACGCAAAAAATATTCTGAGGCTCCGATTAGAAGCAGTGCCAGTATGGCGAGAATTATAAATATGTACTTTAAATGTTTCATAGTGCTGATGTTTTTGTGCACAAAAATACGAATTTTGCACGAAAAAGATGCATAATCCCATAAAAATTGTATTTATTTATGCAATTAAAAGTTGTGCTAACATTTGTGCTTTCTATACCATACAGTTATGCCGATGGCTATGCCGATGCTTAAGGCTCTCAACACATTGGAAATCAAGCTGCCTGCTGCATTATCCGTTCCTTCCATTGAGAATGTCACCCAAGCTGCATTCATCAAAATATGCAGGAAAACCGGTACCCAAAGATTGAATTTCCAACCTACATACATCCAGCTGAAATATATCGCCCCGATAAAAGTGACAGCAAATACAGACAGGCAAGTGACAAAATCAGAGCCTTGATATATGTGGCAGATACCAAAAAACACAGATGGTATCAATGCTGACCAAATGAATCCTAATTTGCAGTAACGGAACAACATTCCGAACAGGAAACCACGGAAAATGAACTCTTCAAAGAAACCGGGAAAGAGTGCCTTCCTGCATAACAGCTCTATGTCCCAACCATCGCGCAGAGTTCCCATAATTCCAAATCCGACAAACAAGGGGATTGTGCTGATTAACGCCACCAAGAATCCCTTGGGCAGATTAGCGTCAAGTCCAAGTGCCTTAAGAATGTTTTTCTGCGGGTGAATGATTACAAATGTCGCCACTATTGCAGGAATGCTCCAAATGATGTATCTACATGAGAACTTACCAAAAGTGTTGTTCTGCATCCCCAACTGTTCCAACCATATTGAGGCATAAGACATTGCTGCATAGGTGAGCAATGTCGCGATGGTGTATGTGATGATTTTTATTGTGTTTGATGTTGTCATTTTATTCAAATAATTTATTTGTTATGTCTACCACTAAAACCTTATTTCCCCATCATAATTGAATATAGGCTCATCGGTGTCAACAGCCTCGGGATAGAACTGCACGGCACTGTCGTTCATCTTCGGATGCTGTTTGTCGAGCAGCCGCAGCATCTCTGCGCCAGCCCATATCACGGGACCATAACCGTGGGCTGCCGCCGTGCTTACAGGACGGAACATATAGAATGCAGGGTCGAAGCCCATACCGGTGCCTACACAGGTTTTTGTAACTCTTCCTTTCTCGTCGATCGATGCTTCCACGGCATGCCATGCCAATTGTACCACAGGACCATAGGCAAGCGCAGAAATCCAACCTTTGTTTATGGCGTGGGCTATGCAATATGTGTAGATGGCTGTGCAGCTGCTTTCCTCATACGACTCCTGACGGTCGAGCAGCTGATGCCAGAATCCATTTTCACCCTGCAGGGCTGCCAGTCCCTCGATATGTTGCTGCAGCAATTGGAGAATGTCATTACGTTGCGGATGGTTTTCCGGCAGCACATCCAACACCTCGCACATGGTAAGAACGGCCCATCCGTTGGCACGTCCCCAATGGAAGGCAGGGTGTGGAGTCATTGCCTCCACCCATCCGTGGCGGAAAAGTTTCTTCCCTGGCACCCACATCTTCTCCTTGAACAACATAATCTGACGTGCTGCCTCGTCATAATATTTCTGCTCGCCGGTGTATGCGCCCATATAGGCAATTGCCGGTATCGCCATAAACATATCATCCAGCCATACCGTGTTATTATGCGGACGCTTGCGGGCAAATGTTCCGTCGGCAAGCCGGAATTCCTTGTCCATAATGTATTGGGCGTAGTTGGCAATCACGGGTGCCGTCTCTATTGCTTGTGTCGGGCGCGTCTTGGCATTTTGCCTTGCCTTCAGCTCAGCCTTTATCATAGCCGCACAGATTGCGCCTGCATCGTCGAGGGCATGCGGGTCTACTACTTTACGGATGGCGGTATCAAGCTTTTTCCCATTTTTCAGGTCTTTCATTGCTTTTGGAAAAGCATCAGCTATGGTCTTAAAATTACCTGCAACATAGTCGGCATATCTGCTGTCGCCCGAGGCGTCTGCGGCATCAAGACATGCGCTGTAGGTCACTCCCCATTCGTAGCTTGTGGTTCTGAATTGCTGCGGATTATCGAGTATATACCCCAACACTTTGTCGATAGATTTTTTTACATCTTGCTTTGTCGACACTCCATACCCGTGTTTGTAGTCGGGCTTAAGCAGGTGCAGAGGGGTGTTCGAGTCGTTGATGCTGTTGTCTTGTGCCAGTGCCAGTGCTGGCACCATAAGGCATGCTATGGAAAGGAGTTTTATGTTCATTTTGCTTTATGTTTCGTTTCTCAGTAAGTTTATTTTCGGCAAAGGTACGGAGTTATTTCTGATTATACAACATTTTTATATATTATTCACATAATAAGAATATCATATTTATGCGAAGAAAAATCTGTAGCATCTGTGAAATCTGTTGGACAAAGTAGTGGCTTAGCAGGGCACCCGCTAATGTTTTTTATTTTATCTCCCACTTCCCGATAGTCTTTTTCTCGCTGTCGAAGTTGATACCAACCTTAACTATCGGCAGTCCGCAGAGTGCAAAGCGTGACGGATAGTCTTTCAGGTCTATTTGCCTCATTGCCGTTTCAGCACTCTTGTTGAGCTTCAGCTCTATTATATATAAGGTGGTCTGAGTGCGCAGCACAATATCAACACGTCCACGCGGAGTGCGTACTTCCACATCCACATAGTGTCCAAGCAGGCTGAATATTACGTAAAGCAGCTGCTGATAATGCCCCTCGTAGTCGGTGTTGTCGCAATAAGGCACGGTGAGCAGAAACTCCTGAAGCATGGTAAGTGCCCCGTCCATGTCACCCCTGCGGATTAATGCCGAGATTTTTGCCACTGCGGTGTTGCCGGGCGCACCGTTGCCGTTCTCCATATAATTAGGCAACAGACTGCGCATCAGTCCCACGCGTATCTCTTTGTTGGGTATATCCAGAGTGTACAGCTCTGTCTCACTGTCGTAGTCCTTTATGGTGATATAGCCGCTCTGATAGAGCAGTGGTGTGATGCTCACCATGTGCTCTGTTGGTGCATCGAA
>ENA-OYXU01000060-OYXU01000060.1-human-gut-metagenome-genome-assembly--contig:-NODE-60-length-48498-cov-8.179943_pt1 | contig 48498 bp, 45 predicted proteins | sample MGYA00243243_ERZ653435 | MGnify/ENA primary metagenome ERZ653435 (study PRJEB26926, sample SAMN06165113) | human gut metagenome | biome: ENVO:00009003; feature: ENVO:2100002; material: ENVO:00002003... | reverse complement strand
TCGGCAGCGTCAGATGTGTATAAGAGACAGCAATATTATTACATAATCTATTTCAGATATTTATCCAAGATTGTTTGCTTGCGCTCAGCACTATTATTGATAATGGCTTTGGCTTCTGCTATCTTGGCATCGTGGACAGAGATTTCTGCCACGATTTGCTGTTGAATTGATAGCTGTGGTACAGGAATGGAATAACGAATGATATTATCCTTGTTACCACGTGGCATCTTCATTCCTTTTACATCACTCATTACATAGTCGATGAATGCTTGATTACGAATCATGTAATAAACAAATTCTGGCATGACTTCTGATGCCGGACGAAACACCATTACATCAGGATTGCAACCACCATCATGGTCGGCAAGCCATAACTTCTTCAGATAGGGACGAATATTCGACATGAGAATATCGCCACGTTTATACTCTATAACATTTCCTATTTGAGGTTCTCCGTCATATGGACGTATGCCCTCAAAATTTTGTAACATATTATCCGTTGTAATGTAATCGATTGCAGAGATTCTGCCAAAATCTATTCTGCCGGTTACAAATGGTGCAACTACTCGCAATGATTTTTGAATACCATTCACTCCAGAAACAATATGTTCTATCTGTTCTTTTTCCTCAAGAATACCTTTCCTAGCTTCTTCCACCTCTTTATCGACAACTTCACATTCAGCAACGATTTTTTCTTGCACATTGATTGGTGCGAGAGGTAATTTGAAAGACGAATATTGCTGTGCATTAATGTTCGGCTGTGCTGTTCCACCTCTATGCGCCAACACCCATTTACGATATTCCTCAGCAAGACAAAATTGGAAAACATATTCGGGCATTACCTTTTTCGTAAACCGGAAACGGATAAGATATCCAGCAAATAATGCTTTACCAAATTTTTCACGATATAGAAATGGCTTACCAGCTGTTGCACCCGAACGTGCAAACAACAAGTCATTATCTGTCAGAATATATTGCTCATCAACTTTTTCTGCAGTTCTCCAATCATCACTTAATTCTCCCGAGTCAGTAATATCTGTTATTCTGATGTAGCGATAATCTAACAATGGATTTCCTTCTGTTGCTGCCACATTTGCACCATATTGTGGCGGAACGGATACCAAACTTCCAAGTGAAGCCAACGGCCATTTACTATGCACGAAATCTATATTCGTAGAAGAACTCTTTATTGCCTTATCGAACGCAGTTTGTTTAAAATCTATCAAATCTACAAGTCTTGCATGTGAAACGACTTCAGACAAATCGTCAGGAACTAAGATTTCTTCGCCTAAAAAGTTCTGACGAATCAATGTATTAATCTTTGCCGAATCATATAAATTGTCTGGATTGAACAATGGGGTACGTATCCCGTTTATACCACGAATCTGTTGAACCGTATCATCATCATCACCTTCATCATCATTTTCTGATTTAGACTTCGACAAGTGCAAATATTCTATTCCCTCATTGCCTTTGCTGTCGCTCCATTCGTAACCAAGGAATTTCTTTATCGCAGCCGTCTTTGTTGGAGACTTCACAATAAGCACAGGAGTACTGACAGTAAATGTCAGCAAGAAAATATAGACCTTTTCTTTCTCTATGGAAAGAATAAAATTATACAGAGCCTTTTCTTTCTCTGCTTTCTTCTGAGCATCAACTTGTCTGCGGAATGTTTGTGTCTTGCTTCTTGCGCGGAACCGGTTACGAATGTCTTTTGCTGCATCGCAAACTCCCTTCATTGCATTGCGGTCTGTGCTGTCAAATGATTCGCGATAAGCTTTGAACACTTCTGTGTCAGATAATGCTTCGCCTATAATTCCATCTTTTAAGAATGTCCGATAATCATCAAGTCCATATCCGCAATGGTCGCAATAGGTTTGCAGCAAGTGTTCGTCCTGATAAATGTCTTCAACGTTGCCACTTGTCGCAAACCAAGTCTTGACACGATTACGATAATGCTCCGCAGCAGGAGTGTTGGTTTCTTTCCGTCTAAGGAATAATACAACAGTATTAGTGCCTGTCTTTCCAAATGTTCCGCTGCCGAATTCAGCAAGAGAAACAATGTCGAAGTTTTCCAGTATTATTTCTCTTGCACGAGCATAAATACCGCCCTTATTGAGCACAGAAACAGGCAACACAATACCAGCAACTCCACCAGCACGCACAAGTTGTGCCGAGCGTTCCATGAAAAATGTCTCTATGGCATTGTTTTTTGCGGTGTTTATGTTATTGTTAAACAGAGAAAACACAGCACGGTCTTTGTCGCTGAGTGTTTCAAGAAAGCCTGTTACAGCATATGGAGGGTTGGCAACAAGCACATCGTAGTTATTTGGTCGCAGGGCCGTATGTGGTTGCAGGGCATCGGCATAAATGATGTTTGTCTCGTCGTGTCCATACATGAATGCAGAAACCTTTGAAACTTTAGACAAACGGTATTCTTTTTCAATGCCAGTAATATGCTTATAATATTCATGGATGTCAATATCAGGACGGTATTTCTCTACAAATTCCTTGATTCTTACAGCGTATTCTGTCAGGAAATGACCAGCACCACAAGCATAATCAATGCACGACGGTATTCGTTCACTTTGGCTTACAATCTGTTCCAATGGGAGAGAAGAAACAATGAAGCGGACAATAGGCATAGGCGTGAAATACTGACCTTCACTTTGCTTCACACCTTTTGTAAGGAACCCCTCAAAAAGGTCACCCAGGAATTGGTTTGTCTCTGTTTCTTTACCCTCTTCTGCCGTGGATTTCAGTTTTATATTTTGAAGCATCTGCAGCACCTCGCGCAAAATCTTTGCATTTTCCTTGAAAAGACGTTCGTTGTGGACACTGATAAAAGAAAAATCGTTGTCTGAATAGAACTTTAGAGCACGAAAATACTCCATTACGGTTTTCATCGTTGCATCAGGATCCTTTTTATACCAACGAAATGCCTTCTCTATCTGGTCGTTTTCAATGTAAGTGACAGTCTCGTTTAAGAACTTCTCCATTCCATCACGATAAAGTCTCTGCAAACGGTCTTGCAAAGAAAAATCGTCATCATAGGCAGCACCTTTCCAATAAAAATGCAGGTCGTTAGGATTGTTCGTTTCGTCAACAACTTTTGCAAGGAATAGATTAACAAGCTTATCAAAAGCATTCTCTTTCGCGCCAACATTGTGCCGACGAAGGATTGTTGCAAACTCATTATATTTCTTTTTTATCTCATCATTGTTTATTGGGGCAAGATCCTTGACTGAGAATTTATTTTTGCCAATGTGGTAAGATTGAATGTCGTCCTCAAACAATCCTCTTGTAGCGGCATCGCATTGATATGTGTCATGCCACACACGAAACAACTGCTTGTTGTTCATCGCATCTTTATAAGTAGGCAAATCTGGGTTGTTCTTCAATTTTTCTCCATTATCTTGCACATTTATCAGATAATATACAGGCTTTGCCACTTTTCCATCTAAATCCGACGTATAAAGACAAAGAAACTTCGTTGCTTGTTCTTGTTGAAAGTAACTGAACAACTGTGCTCCATCTTCAAGAGTATCTCGCCAAGCACCATCAAACTCGTCTGGTCTCTTGCACTCAATGATTAGCAGCGATTCTTTGTCTGTTGCCATATCGCCAGACATACTATTATACGTCCGCACCCAAATATCTGCATAACCGCCCTTCTGCGTATGTCCAAGTTTCCATGCTGGTTCAAGTTCTATATGTTCGGGCTTGTACCCCATTGAAAGAAGACGATCAACACACTCAAATACAACAAAATTCTCTGGTTCAGAAAAATTACTCGTTGTCTCACGACCAACAGTTACACCTATCTCCTTATAATGGAAATGCCCATTTCTTACATCGACCTTCAACGGACAAGCAACACCTTCATACGATTTTATGAACACATCACCATTCTGTTGAAAATGCAGAGCAGCAAGTAACTTTTTTATATTGTCTTTAGTCATCATTTTTAATAGAATATTGCCTAATTGTTTACGATTAATAGGATGATATACAGTCACAAGCCTAATCAAGAGAATACTGTATTTTATTGTAACATCATCAAGAAACAGCTGCCTCCTTCCTCATTCTTTCCGACTTGCTAAGCTACCCCTTTTTCGGTTTTATCACTCTCAACTAATATTATGTGTCTTGCCCGCCTATGCCCTATGGGCTTTCAGCATGAAATAAGACACCACAAAGGTAATGAAAATGACTGGATTATTTATGTTTTTAATTCAGAGTTTAAATAATATTAACGTTTGAGGTATTTCAAAAAAGTATTGCAGAATACGGCAATACGAAAATTTTACAATTCCATTTTCAGCTCTTCATACAGATCCACTGGTCCCAGATGCCAATATTTGGTACTCTCGGTTGACAGTTTCTTATAGAGTTTTGAGCGATAGATGCGGTCCAGGCACTCCTGCAATGTGAAACCGTAATCATCGTGCAGGTATTCCACCAACCAGCTTATCTTTCCCGGCAAGAGCAGGTGTAGATTGTCTTGATTTATCTGAAACATATTATTTTTCTATTTTAGTTGCTTCAAAAAAATGTAAGGCTGTCAGTGCCTTCTCTGTATGAAAAAGGTATTGGTCAACCAGTTTGTAGGTTTTAAGTTCACGGATAAGTGTTTCAACGCTGATAGCACCAGACTCATACAGACCAAACTGAAGATATACTCTGTCATTGGCAACCGGACCATATACGATATCATAGTTGTGAGTATAATCTTTCTTGGTTCTGTTTGCCATAACAAACTCAGCCCATTCCTTACTCGGTTCAGAAAATATGAGATTATTGAATTCCGACAACTTTCTGTCATCAAACTCATATACATTCACATAGCCATATACGGAGTGTTTTTCAAGCATACGCCTTTCCACCCATTCTCTGGATTGCTTTTCCGAGGTTGTGGTGTAGAATCCTGCGCCGTAGTCGAGTTTTCGGTTGGGCAGAAGTATCATTGGGCGTTCCACCACTTCTAAACTGCCGTGGTATATCTTCATGCTTCTTTATTTTTTCTTATTTCGATAAACTCATCTATTTCTTCTATCAGCCATTGGCGACCTTGAGTGTGAAGCGGCTCAAAGCACTTGCTAAGATAATCGGTCACTCCATACTGCGTAAACAGGTCAAAAACCTGCTTACCGGTCATTCCTTTGGCTACTCCGTATTCTTCTATGCAGAATGCAACGAAAAGGGCTATATCTTTGTCTTTCTTGCTCATTGTAATTCTCATTTCTGCAAATCACCTACACATAGTTTGTTTTGTTATTACATCGTTTACGCCTTAGTATATTGTTTCCAATACCTTGCCCTCGTATCTGCACCATATTTGCAATACCGCCCTATGGGCTTTCAGCATGAAATAAGACACCACAAAGGTAATGAAAATGGCTGGATTATTTATGTTTTCAGTTCAGAGTTTAAATAATATTAACATCAGAACATCCACAACGGTCCGTTGCCTCTTCCGATATTGAGCGCCCTGCCTTTTTCAATACCTTGTGCCACAACTTTCTTGGCTCGTTCCACGGCTTCGGGCAGCGACATTCCCTCTGCCAGAAAGGTTGCTGCGGCGCTTGACATGGTGCATCCCGTGCCGTGAAGATTAGATGTTACGATACGCTCCGTGCTATAATCATGCACGGAACCGTCGGCACAATACAGAACGTCACGCATAATGTTGCCGCTGGCATGACCGCCCTTTATAAGAACCGAGGTGCGAAACTCCGATACAAGCTGTCTGCCAATAGCGTCAATATCATCGCCGCAACCGCTGTTCTTTGCCAATCTCAATGCCTCGGGAATATTGGGTGTCACGAGGGTGCAAAGCGGGAAAAGCTCGCTTTTGATATAGTCCACACACTCGTCTGCCATCAGCTGGGTGCCGCTGGTGGAGACCATCACGGGGTCGCAGACCACAGCCACATTCAGACGCTTTACAGCCGACACGATAATGCGCGCCAACGCCACATTTGGAATCATGCCTATCTTCACTGCCGACACGCTGATATCACTCATCACCGAGTCAAGCTGCGCCTCAAGCATATCGCCATTCACAGCCATAACCTTCTGCACTCCAACGGTGTTCTGTGCGGTGAGCGCCGTCATCACGGTCACGGCATAATGTCCCAATGCCGTTATGGTTTTCAAGTCCTGTTGCAGTCCGGCACCGGCGCAAGTGTCGCTGCCGGCTATTGTCATTATTGTCTTCATAAAAACAGATTGTTTATTTCCATGCGTCGCCCAAAATCATGGCTCCGCCAAATCCCATAGCCTCAACGCTTGCCAGCCTGTCAAAAGTTACACCGCCGAGGGCGTACACCTTACTGTCGATAATTCCAGCCTTCGCAGCTGCCGCCAGCGTCTCGGCTGAGAATGCCGCATTGTAGCCGGGCTTAGACACAGAATTGAATATCGGCGACAGCGACACATAGTTGCAGCGGTCTTTCCACTGCATCAGCTCATCCAAGGAGTGACAGCTGCGGCTCACCGAGCCTGTCCATCCTTCGGGCGGCAGCGGATTGCGCGAGTTGAGATGCACGCCATATAGCCCGTAGCCCACAGCAAGCTGATGATGGTCGTGCAGAACAAGGCGCCGGTGCCACTCAACGGGAATTGCCGTCAGCAGCCGCTCCATATCGGCAAGGGAAGAGCCGGGCTTGCGTATGTGCACAAGTCCTGCCCTTCCCTCGCTCAAAAATCTCACGATACGCTCCGCCTCACCGTCGAAGAAGGTGGGGAGGGTTATTATAATGGGGCTGCCTATAGGGCTAATAAGGCTTATTGGGCTAATGGGGCTTATAGCCATTTCACTAAACACTGAACACTAAACACTATTCTCACGCTTTCTTCAAAAAATCAAACGACGCGTCCCAGTCTTTCCACACAGGCTCCCTGCCAAGCTCGCGCAAGCGACGGTCAATCTCTGCCGCCGTTCTGTCGTCGGACACCGAGAACTGCTCCAAAGCCTGCGGATAGGTGTAGTAACCGCCAGGATTCACCTTTGACTCCGCCGACATGGTGGTTACTCCCAGCGTACACATATTGTCGCGGATAAACTGCGGTTCACGTGTGCTGTAAGAGATGTCGACATCATGGTCGAAGATGCGCATGGCGAATGTAACTTGCGCAAGTTCCCTGTCGTTAACGAAACAGTTGGGCTGGAAGCCCTCGTTCTGTGCCGGACGCATACGTGGGAAGTTCACCGAGTATTTTGTGCGCCAGTAGTGCTTTTGCAGATAGCGCAGATGATATGCCATCATCACCACATCGGTGCGCCATTCTTTCTCAAGTCCCAGCAGTGCGCCCATGCCGATGGAGTGAACGCCAGCCTGCCCCATGCGGTCAAAACCGTTAACACGCCACTCAAAGTTGGACTTCATGCCTGCCGGATGATATATCTTGTAGTTCTCGCGGTGATAGGTCTCCTGAAAACATATCACTCCGTTAAGCCCGTGTTTCGTAAGCTCTAAATAATCCTCAGCCTTGAGCGGCATCACCTCAATCTTGATGTTCGAGAAATATTTCTTTGCCACCTCGATGGCCTTTGCGAGATATTTCACACCAGCCTTTGCCGGGTTCTCGCCTGTCACAAGCAGTATGTTCTCAAACGGCGCCAACTTCTTTATCGCCTTGCATTCGTCCTCAATCTGCTCTGCCGTGAGGATGGTGCGCGCCATGGGGTTGCTGCGGTGAAAACCGCAATACACACATGAGTTAGAGCATGAGTTTGTGATATAGAGCGGTATGAACATCGACATTGTTCTGCCGAAACGCTCCTCTGTGTACTTTCTCGACAACCGTGCCATCTGCTCAAGATACGGGGCGGCAGCCGGCGACACCAGCGCCATGAAGTCGTCAACGTCGAGACGTTCCTTTGCCAGGGCGCGGCGCACATCGGCATCCGTCATTGCAGCAATGCGCTCCGTCACACCCTCCCAGCTTATATTCAATAATTCTTCTGAAAACATTTTCTTTCCTTTTTACTTTCCTATTTCCACAACAAATGACTGCATGGTGCGCAGGTCGATGGTCCAAAGCCTGTCGACAAGCGGACTGCCATAACCACACACCAGCTGCATCACCTGACTCGCCTCCACGCTTCCCACCACAGCCGGAGTGACTCCAGCCACAGCCTTGTCTATGGGGGCGAATTTCTCTTTGTCCACATTGTCGGGATAGAGCGTGCGGTATGTGGCGCTGCCCTTGCACAGCACAGCCACCTGTCCGTCAAGTCCCTTTATGGCACCATATACGTAGGGTTTGCCCAGCGCCTCACAGGCATCGCTGATGGCATACCGTGCTGCGAAGTTGTCGGTGCCGTCCACCACGATGTCGTACTGCGCTATCAGCTCCCTGGCATTGTCGGCAGTCAACCGTGTGCGGTAAACGTTCACCGTGATGCCGCTGTTGAGAGCCTCCAGCCGCTGCCTGGCACACTCCGCCTTCGGCTGTCCCTGCTGCTGTTCGCAGTAGAGCACCTGACGCTGCAGGTTGCTCACGCTCACCACATCGTCATCCACCAGTCCAAGCGTACCCACGCCCGCCGCCGCAAGATAGATGGCTATTGGCGAACCCAGTCCGCCAACGCCAACCACCAATACTTTTGCCTGTGCCAGGCGGCGCTGCCCTTCAGGTCCAATCTCGGGCAATGCCGTCTGCCTGTCATATCTTGTCTCCATTAACGTTACAGTTTTCTAAGGTCGTGTGTGAGCTTTGCCGCGCAGAAGTTGGGACCGCACATGGTGCAATACTCACCGTCGGTGTGTCCCGCAGCCTCGAAATACTGCAATGCACGCTCAGGGTCGAGCGACAGATGGAACTGGTCGCGCCACCTGAAGTCGAAGCGCGCCTTCGACAGGGCATTGTCGCGTATCTGCGCTCCGGGATGTCCCTTTGCCAAGTCAGCGGCATGAGCCGCAATCTTATATGTAACCACACCCACGCGCACATCCTCTCTTTCGGGCAGCGCAAGATGCTCCTTGGGAGTGACATAGCACAGCATAGCCGTGCCCAGCCAAGCTATCTGCGCTCCGCCGATGGCGCTTGTTATGTGGTCGTAGCCCGGTGCAATGTCGGTGACAATAGGACCGAGCGTGTAGAACGGAGCCTCGTGGCAGTGGTCAATCTGGCGCTCCATGTTCTCGCGAATCTTATGCATCGGCACATGACCGGGACCTTCAATAAACGCCTGCACGTTCTTTGCCCATGCACGGGTGACAAGCTCGCCCATGGTGTCGAGCTCGGCAAACTGCGCCGCATCGTTGGCATCGGCAATGCAGCCGGGACGAAGACCGTCGCCCAGCGACAGTGCCACGTCATACTGCGCCACAATGTCACAGATGTCATCGAAATGGTCGTAGAGAAACGACTCCTGATTGTGCAGCAGGCACCATTTGCTCATTATCGAACCGCCACGGCTCACGATGCCGCACAGTCTCGAATCGGCAAGACGCACGTTCTTCAGACGTATTCCGGCATGAATGGTGAAGTAGTCCACTCCCTGCTCACACTGCTCAATGAGCGTGTCCTTATATATCTCCCAAGTCAGGTCCTCCACCTTGCCGTTCACCTTTTCCAGCGCCTGATATATCGGCACCGTTCCAACCGGCACTGGACAGTTGCGCACAATCCACTCACGTGTCTCGTGGATGTTGGCTCCCGTAGAGAGGTCCATCAGAGTGTCACCGCCCCACTTGCACGACCACACCGCCTTGTCCACTTCCTCCTCAATAGTAGAAGTGGTGGCAGAGTTGCCTATGTTGGTGTTGATTTTCACAAGGAAGTTACGTCCGATAATCATCGGCTCAACCTCGGGATGATTGATGTTTGCAGGCAGCACGGCGCGTCCGCAGGCAATCTCCGAGCGCACAAACTCAGGAGTGATGTGGCTCTTTATGCCCAGCTCCTCGCAGTTCATGTTCTCCCTTATTGCCACATATTCCATCTCGGGGGTCACTATTCCCGCCTTGGCGTAAGCCATCTGGGTCACCGCCCTACCCTCCTTGGCACGGCGCGGCAGTCTGATGTGCTCAAAGCGCAGATGGTCTAACGAGCGGTCGGCAAGTCTCTCCCGTCCGTATTCGCTGCTCACCTCTGCCAGCTGCTCCGTATCATCGCGCCTAAGAATCCACGGCTCGCGCATACGGGGCAGTCCCTTCTTCAGGTCCACCTCGATGTTTTTGTCGGTAAACGGTCCTCCCGTGTCGTAGATATACACAGGGGCGTTCTTTTCGGTATGCAGCTTGCCGCTGGCATCCCTTGTCACTGTGGGAGTGAGGTTCACCTTTGTCATTCCCACCTTCACGTCCGGATAAATCTTTCCGGTCATATACGCCTTTTCTCTTTGGGCGTAAGCTCTATTGTCGTTTGGCATAATCCATCATTTTAATTCATAATTCACAATGCATAATTCATAATTGTTCGTCGGCGCAGTGTATTGGGCAAATTAGGCCTATTGGGCTAATAGCCCCAACTGAACACTCAACACTGAACACTACCCCAAGAACGCTGTAAGCGGCGAGCTTGCCTCTGCCGATTCGCTCACGGCTCCGAGTCCAGCCTCGTATGCCCTGCGTCCTGCAATCACAGCCTCCTTGAACGCCACAGCCATCTGCACAGGGTCGCCGGCAACGGCTATTGCGGTGTTCACCAAGCAGCAGTCGGCTCCCATCTCCATAGCCTCGGCGGCATGGCTCGGCGCACCTATGCCTGCATCTACCACCACAGGCACCGTTGCCTGGTCAATGATAATCTGCAAGAAATCCTTCATGCGCAGTCCCTTGTTGGTACCTATCGGTGCCGCAAGGGGCATCACAGTGGCAGCTCCTGCCTCTTCAAGATGTTTGCACAGAGTGGGGTCAGCCTGACAGTATGGCAGCACCACAAATCCCAGCTTCACGAGCTGCTCCGTGGCTTTCAGCGTCTCTATCGAGTCGGGCAGCAGATAGCGCGGGTCGGGATGAATCTCCAGTTTCAGCCAGTTGGTGCCGAATGCCTCGCGTGCCATCTGAGCTGCAAACACAGCCTCTTCGGCATTGCGCACGCCCGAAGTGTTGGGCAGCAGCTGTATGCCGGGGGTCTGCGTGATGTGTGTCAGCAGATCATCGTGCTCGTCGTCAAGCTCCACACGCTTCATTGCCACGGTCACCATCTCTGTGCCGCTCGCCTTGATGGCATCTGCCATCACATTGTTATTGTTGAACTTTCCTGTTCCTAAAAACAGACGGGAATTAAACTCCCTGCCTGCAATTACTAATTTGCTCATTTTTCTGTTATTTTTATTAGTTTCTTCATTTCCTCCACGGGATTTTCTGCCCGCAACACCGTGCCGCTCAGTGCCACCCCGCTCACTCCTGTGCTCATTATCGCCGGTATATCCTCGGCAGTGATACCGCCTATCGCCACTATGGGAAGGTTGATGCCCTCCTCGCGTGCGCGCTTTATTAAATAGGTGTAGCCTTCAAGTCCCAGCACCGGTGCAAGCCCCTTTTTGGTGGTGGTAAAGCGGAAAGGACCGCAGCCGATATAGTTGGCACCAGCCTCGTAGTGAGACCTTATGTCGTCAAACGTGTTTGCCGTGCCGCCAATTATGAAATTGTCGCCCAACAGTGCCCTCGCCTCACTCACGGGCATGTCGTTCTTGCCCAGATGAACGCCGTCAGCACCAATTTGCCTGACCAGCTCCACGCGGTCGTCGATGATAAACGTTGCACCGGCATCCCTGCACCAGCGCTGCGCCTCCTCAGCCACCCGTCTCACCTCGTCGTCCGCGACATCCTTCATGCGCAGCTGCACCCACCGGCAGCCGCCGTCAAGCGCCATGCGTATTGAGTCGAGATAAGAATAGCGTTCAGTGTAATGCGATATAAACTGCAACATAGCGCGTTCCTCCTCTATCCTCCGCATGCCGCCTTGATTATTATCACACTATCGCCCTCGTTCAGAGCCGTCTCCGCCCACTGTGCGCGCTGCACCATCTTTGTGCCCAGTGCCATTGCCACGCCCTTTTCGGGCAAAGCCATCTGCTGCGCCAGCTCTCCGAGAGTTGTCGCCGTGGTGTCTGTTGGTTTGTTGTTGATGTTAATTTTCATTGTCTTACACTTTTTAAAAATTAAAATTATTATCGGGGGCAATGAAACATTATAGAAAATTCCGAGCCACAGCTTCACAGCTACAACCCGGAGAAACAACTTTTCTAATATTTATCATCAATGAATTAAGCCTTCCTCATTTCCTACGGCAGCATTAACTGCATCAGGTCAATGGGTATAATCTCAGCCCTGCGCGCCACTGTCCACTTGCAGAAACAGACGCCACGGGCACCCCCGAGTAAAAAATTTAACGCCACAAAAGTACAAAAAAAAAATCTATTCGCCAAACTAATTAACTTTTTAAAACAAGGAAACAGATATTTTTTAAAAATTATTAGCTTTTTCCTAAACGATTGTAAAATCACACGGCATAAAAAGCGTTAAATTTTTCTTTTATATTTTGTCATGTTCACTATTATTACTATTTTTGCAGTAAAATCAAACAAAACAAACGACATCATGAGAAAATTAATCACTATTGCAGCTGCACTCATGCTGACGGTGTCGGCAATGGCGCAGACGGCATGCTACACCAAGGAATGCAGCAACCCCAAACTTAAAAAAGAGGCAAAAAAATGGCTGAAGAAAGGAGAATGGCGCAACGGATTCGACAAGGCTTCTGCCGACAAGAGCGTGAACGCTGTGGAGATGTACAGCCAGTACCGGAAGAATCCCGGACAATGGCAGGCTATGTTCCGCTGGCTTGCTGAAACCGACCTGCTGACAATTGCCAAGGGCAAGCACCCGATACCGGGAACAACGCTCGTGGCAAGCGTGGAAGACAGCAAGAACGAGCCCCTCGCCAAACGCAAGTCGGAGAGCCACTATCATCACATCGACTTCCAGTATGTGGTGAAAGGAAAGGAGCGCTTTGGAATAATCGACCACAACACGAGCAAGCCCAACTGCGCTTACAAGCCCGACGTGATACACTATGACTACGACGTGGACAAGGCGAAGATGATTGACTCCCGTCCCGACAGGTTCTTTATCTTCTTCCCGTGCGACTGGCACATTGCCAAGATTACCACTGACGACGATGACCAGACCATACGTGTGATTGTGGTGAAGCTCGACTACGTGGAGTGACACATTATTATAAATTAGCATAAATACAAAACTCAAACAAATACAGAAAATGAAAAAAACATTATTGATGATTGCTGTGGCGCTCATGGCTGCAATGCCAGTGAGCAGCGACGCAAAGGCAAAGAAAAAGAAAGTGGCTGAACCGCAACTCTCTACGCTGGAGCTGATAGAGAAGGTGAACGGCAAGTGGCAGGCAGACAATAAGGCTGATGCCGACGCATCGCCGATGACCGCGAAATATCAGGCGGCAAACATGCGTGTGTATAACCTCACACAGAAGGCGCAGTACCTGGAGTATGCCGACAAATGGGCGCGCCACAACAAGTTTACATGTGCGGAGAATGCCGACGAGACTCTGATGCGCCAGTGCTTCATGGTTTACCGTCAGCTCAATGCCGTGGCTCCGGCTGCTCACAAGCTGCAGCTGAAGAGCCGCGTGAAGTGCGGCAAGGAATGCAGTATGAAAGAATGTAGCGGAGCGAAGTGCGATAAGTGCGGCAACGAAAACGGGGCAAAGACTTGGGAGGAGATGCGCAAGAACGTGAATGCCGACGGTACTGTGATGACCGAGGGCTGCAAGACCTGCGCCACAGTGGCATTGCTCAACGCTGCCTGCGACCAGTTGGTGAAAGAGGCTGCTATGGACACCAAGGCATCGTTTGAGGTGACCGTGCACAACGGCGAGAAGATGCAGCGCACCGAGGTGGTGGAGCTGTGCGGCAAGACCGTTGCCGAAAAGCTCGGCATTCCAAGCGGCGTGCGCCTGTTCAAGGTGGTGAACGCTGTGGGCAAGGAAGTGCCCTATCAGCTGACCTACGATGGCAAGGTGCTCATCGAGGCAAGTGTTCGCCCTTGTGGCGATGCCCGTTTCACCGTTGTGAAGGGCATGCCGCAGACATTCCCTGCCGCTGCCTACGGCAGAATGTACCCCGAGCGTGTGGATGACATTGCATGGGAGAACGACCGCGGCTCATACCGCTGCTACGGACCGGCGCTGCAGCGCTCGGGCGAGCAGGCGTTCGGCAACGATGTGTGGCTCAAGAACACTCCCGACCTTGTGAACGAGAACCGCTATTATATAGAAGATGTGAACAAGCCCGTGATTGCTGAGCTGAAAAAGACCAATCCCGAGAAGGCGGAGGCTGTGCTGAAGCGCACAAGCTATCACTACGACCAGGGCTACGGACTCGACTGCTACAAGGTGGGACCGACACTGGGCTGCGGCACGCCGGCGCTGATGGACGGCGACAAGGTGGTGTTCCCATATTGCTACAGCGAGTATGAGCTTCTGGACAACGGTCCGCTGCGCTTCACCGTGCGCCTGAAGTACAATCCGTCGTCATACAAGGGCGACAACAACGTGGTGGAGAACCGCATACTGTCGCTCGACAAGGGCAGCAACTTCAACAAGATGACTGTGTGGTACGACGGACTGACACAGCCTGCCGACGTGGCAAGCGGTTTTGTGATTCATACCGAGGACACCGAGAGCGTGGTCGTTGGCAAGGACTATGTACACTATGCCGACCCGACAGATAACCCGCAGGGGCAGAACTTCCAGATTTTCGTGGCAGCAATATTCCCGCAGGACGGCGTGCAGACCCGCAAGGTGATGTATCCTGAGGCTGTGAAGGGGGCGTCGGGTCATGCCCTCGGCATCAAGAAGGGATATAAGAGCGGTGAGCGCTTCACCTATTACTTCGGTTCGGCATGGAGCAAGTACGACTGCCGCACTCAGAACGAGTGGCAGGCTCGCATCGAGAGTTTCATGGCAAGTCAGGCAGTGCCGATGACTGTGAAATACTGATACCTGTCTTTGTGAATGGATAAAATGAGGGCGTGCCAGGATATACCGGCACGCCCTCAGTGTTTTTTATTTTATTGTCTCGGCATATTTGTCAATGAGTGCTTTCATCTTGGCTATGATGTCGTTAGCCTCATTATGGAGCTTTTGCATCATTTCCCTTTTTACATCTTGTGAAATACCATATTGGGCACCCTGCTTGTTCATGTATTCTATCTGATAGTTTGTTGTTTCAAGCATACATTGGTAGGCGGCAAGTGTCTGTTGTATTTTCTGTATATTAATGCTGTTTTCGCCGTCATTTATAGTGATGCCGAAAGGACCTGTAGGAGTCTCTTGGCTCTTGTTCGGGCGCATTGAGGTAACGATATACACCTTTCCCGTTCTTATGTTGTCTTTACAGCTGTCAAGCACCAGCGTGTAGTTGTCGCGCAACGCCGGATTGTTTGGATTCTTGGCGTTGAGCAGCCACATCTCCTGCGAAAGTTTCTCACGCGGTATTATTTCTGTGGTGTTGATTGTGATGACAACGTTGAGCTTTACTTCCGGAGATACGTGATAATACTGGTATCCGCAGTTCTTGTCCTGCTCAAAGGCGCTGATTGCCTCCCGCAGCAGCGGGTCATCTTTGGGAATCTTCACTGGAATAATCAAAGTGCTTTCCTCCATCATGTCTGTATCCGGGTTGGTCACTGTATTTTGTGTCATTGTCGATTTGTCGCCATACTTGTCATACAGTGCCGCCAGTGCTCCTTTCAGGCGTTGCGGGTCTTTTGCGTTGACGTTATCCGTTGCCGCGTTTGCCGTCATGGCGGCGCAGCAGGCAATAATCATAATTAAGATGTTTTGTTTCATAATAATAATGTTTTTAATTTTTTAGACTTGTTTTTTAATTCACGTTGGCAGTCTGTTGCAGGTTGTGGCTTGCTATTTCTATTTCCAGTCTTATCCAGTTAAGATACGCCTGCCTTGCCTGCCGTTTCAGCTGTTCTATTTCCTCGGGAGTGTACTTCGCGTTTTCGGGACACGTTATCGGTAGGTCTGTCTCCGAAATCAGCGTTGCCCACTGTCCGTTGTCGAGGCTGTCCCTGGTTGCTGCCGTTTGCCGGCATTCCTTTGGCGCATGTTCATCTGCCATCCGCTTTCTTTTGGCTGGAGCCGCTGCAATGTATTTCTCTTTTTGGGGATTTTCGGCTGTTTTTGGCTTTACGCTGCCTTGCTGTCCGTTTTGTCCGATGTACGCGGAGGCGCTTTCCGATGTTGCGGTGGTGCTGCTCTCCGTTGTCGCGGCTGTGACGTTTTCCGTTGTCGCGGCTGTGACGTTTTCCGATGTCGCCGTGCCACTGTCCTTTGGCGGTGTGAGGAATATCACGAGTATGCCCGCCACACAGGCAACTGCAAGCCATGGAATAAGGCGCAGCCTGCGTGGTCTTGACACTGCCCTTGCCTCATTCATCACCTTGTCCTTCAGTTCCTCCGATGCATGAAATTCGCATTGCGGACTAAGCATCCTTTCAAGCTCTTCGGTGTTCAAAAAATTATCTTCCATCACTGTTCTCCTTTCTCAATCGTTTTTGAATGTTTAATATAGCATATCTGTATCGCGATTTCACAGTTGGCTCGGGAATCTCCTTCAGCTCGGCTATCTGCCTGAACGTCAGTCCGTCGTAGCATTTCAGGCGCACCGTCTCCGCCTGTTCCTCGGGCAAATCCTCCAGCATACGGCTTATGCGCACAAACTCCTCGTGTATCTGCCTGTCGCCGTCACCTTCCGTCATGTCCTTAATTTCTTCTATCCCCACAACCTTGTGTTTCTTACGCCGGTGATAGTCTATACAGGCATTGCTGATACTCCTTATTATATAAGCATCGATGTTGCCGATTCCCTTGTCTTTCCTCATCTTGTTGAACAGCGCCATGAGCACCTCCTGCACCACGTCCTCGGCATCCTCACGCCGTCCTATGCGCATATAGGCAAAGCGAAACAGCCAGTCCTGCCGCTCGGTGACAAGTCTTTCAAACTCTTCAATCTGCTGTCCGTTGCTCATCGCTCATTGGTTTTATGTTTGTTTTTAAATGCTGTTCTGTTTATATAAACGTAAAAAACAGAAAAAAGATTTATGAAAAAAAAATTTTTCGCATTATCTAAAGTATATCCATTCTTTTTACTGCCAATTCTTCTCAGCACACCTATCCATTTCAAATACGCAATTTCACGTTTGGCTGTAGCATCAGATAGTCCTGTTTTTTATACATAAACTTTCCTTGGTTAGAGTATTATCTTCGCGGAATTTTTGCAGTATCATGCTCTGTCTTTCTGTCAGTTTTATTGGGGCATTCTCAAAAAAAAGTCAGTTTTACCTGCATCAATTCTGGTTGGCAAATTGATAAAATTATTCAAGAAGCGGTTCGCAATATGTTTTATTGACAACTCTATCTCTCATAAGTTTCATATCAGTAAAATTGCGGCTAATATTCATTACCAGTTCCAGATAATTATCTGTACCATCCTCCTTTTTATAATAATAAGGTTTAATGGAGATACAATTCTTATGTTCAAAAAGAGTATTTAGTAATGTTCTATCAGAATTTCCACACGAATGTCCCATGATGTAAATCTGATATGGTGCAGAATCAATGAAGCTAAGAACATTCCGATAATTATCAGACTCCAGATATTTTATTGATTTTATGTTTTGCAGGCACTCATTGTTGTTAAGATTCTGAAGTCGCAAATAATCAGTATCCATCTCATCCCCATATCCGAAAATCATACTTTCAGGATTAGTCAAATCTCCATGAATGTGAATTTGGGAAGACACACTTTTGCGAAGATAAGAAGTAGCAGTGTTCGTATAATTAAAATTGACAAATAGAACCAAATCAGGTAGCATGTACAGATCTGGATAACATCCTACAACATATCTCTCATAATTTTTAGTATAGTCTTCAACAGCCCTTATAGCTTCATTGCCTAATCCGTATCTTGATTGTTTGTCTTCCCATACATTACTTTGTAAACTCAAACAATTGTCTATATATTTTCTAAATTCAGTGAAACCATTAATGGATATATCCCGTGAATTTATAGGCATGTATATTTTATTCCATAGACGTTCTATAGGTTGAACTCCATTTTGGCAAACAAAACTCAAATATTCAGTTAGCAATTTTTGAATGCATTGTAATTGTCCATTCAATTCTTTCAGCTTTTCAGATGAAGGTTCTGCAATAGCATGCTTAGTCAATAATTTATAATACTCATTCTCAATGTCTACCCACTTCTTTGTTTCGATATTATTACATATCTGTTGTAAGAACTGACTTATTCTAAAGTCACATAATTCTTTGTTCTCTTTAACAAACCGTACAACATCTTTCAAATCCCATGGAATTAACGGATTCTCTCTCCTATAATACCATCCTTGGAAAACAGAAGCCCAATTATAGACACCTATGCCATCGTTAATCTTAAATGAACATAATCCATCAGATACTTCTTTCCCTAAACCATGTAATAAGTTGTTACCACACCGTTCCCAATACCATTGTATGAAACTCTCATAGTTTGTAGGGAGGCCATGTGCCAAATCGAAACCATTTCCTATCAGAACAATCCGATTCATATTAAATTCTATTTTTATAAAACAAGTATTTTTAAGTTATACAACTTTTCTCATTTAAGTGTAACTTTAGTACAGCTGTATGTGAAGTTGGGCTGCCCATATTGTATCTGGTTAAGACAACATGTCTGGAGCAAAACCGTTGTCGCGCATCCACTGGATGGCTTTTAACCAGCGATCTTGTGAAATACGTTTCTTTGATTCGTGCCAGTTGTTCAGTATCTCATTCACGATGTCGGCATCAGTGAAAGACTTATTGCTGTGCAGCAAATCTTCCCATGCACTGTAGAGCGTAGCAACAATTTCACATCGTTCCGTATTCTGAGTCTTGAAGGTGTTGATTATCTTATCAAACATGGAAACTACACCAGAATAGTATCTGTTGAAATAGGTCTTATGCTTGCCACGATTCTGCATGGGTACATACCTATAACCTTTCTCTGTCCGTTGCACCTCAAACCACTTTTGCTTTTTCAACTGGCTGTCAATGGAACGTAATGCTTTATTGTCATACGGACCGGCAGCATCACGATGATAGTGCGAACCGATATCTATATGACAAAGACGTTCTGTGAGGAATAGCATCTTCTCCATCTTAACATGACCGAAAGTCAGCTCTTCATACAATCTTTCAGCAATCTCTGCTGCCAAAACACTCCTTCGGAAATAGACATTTGCTGATGTTGCATTAGGCTTCACAGCAGTTTCCACCAACCTTATCCTACCTGTTAGGAGTTGCTGCATCATGCCTTGCTTAATGGTCTCGTACTTTGCTTTCTTTGCTTCAATGGCTGATATTTCTTTGTCCATGAAAGTGAGAACGGAGGCAATGGCTTGTTGCTCTGTGATGTTTTGAGGGCAAAGAAACTTAACTTTTGCAATTTCATTAAGATTGATTTTTAATGGTATTGCAAACAATAGAGAGCGTAATTTGATATCATCTTTAAACACTTTTGAAGTTGAAGCAAAACAAAAAAATGGAGCATGAATATTGCTTTTGGGCTTAAGAAGGGCTAAACTCACATAATACGAAGCATTAACGTTCCAATCTATGTATTTACATACGCCGATAGAGCCAATTCTAGTCATAAGAACATCACCTTTACGCATTCTATATTTTGCAGTTAGCAACTTATGCTCTTCTTCTGGAATCCTTTCAGGCGTTTCTTTCCTGTGAGAAGCTGCTGCATAGCACCTTGCTTGATGGCACGTTTCTTCTCAATAAGTTTGTCCAACTCTGCAATCAAAGCATCTATATTGGAAAGTGATGCGGCTATACGACTCTGTTCGGACAAGGATGGCAACGGAATAGGAAGATTGACAAATTTTGTCATCGGTACACTATTAATAGTAGAGCCGCTTGACATCGAAGAGTATAACGATACAGCTTTAAATGTGTGCAAATAATAGATTAAATATGAAGATACCAATTTGTTATGATTAGGTGTAATAGCATATATACCTTCCTTAATTCCCCAATTAGTTGGTTTTTCTTTTACTAAAGCTGTTTGCCCAATAGTTCCAGTTCCAGAAAAAAGGACATCTCCTATTTCCAATTTTGAGCGCTCGTCAATACGTTTTGCTGCTTGACAATTAATTCTATCAGTTTGTTCATCAACAACAATATCAAAACCTTGTAATTCACGTACTGTTATATAAAAACCATCAGCATCTGGCGTGTTCAATTTGAAATGAGCACGAGGATTTAAACCAGTCCTCAAAAATAGAATATTTTCGCCTAACCGTTTGATATTCCAGTCCGCAGGAATCCTCCCGACCTCAGTATCTTTGAATTTTGTTTCTTTCATATAACAAGTGCGTTTTACTCCTTAATCATGTGTTCAGCAATTACCCATTTGCCTGTACGAGGTGCTCCTATACGGTATAGTACTTCTGACTTTTGTAAAACTGAAAGTTCACGCTCTATGGTACGTTGAGGAATATCTGTCATTACCGCCATTTGTTTGGCGGTAATGGAAGGCTGTTTTACAATTAGAGATACGATAAGTCTCTGACGATTAGACAATTTCATTACCGCCATATTACCGCCATTGTTCTTGGTATTACCGCCATTCGTCTCTGGAAAGTTCCTGCTTTCTCCGTCTCGTCCTGCTATAATCTCATCTATGGTTTTACGTTTTATGATAGCCATTACACCGCCGCCTGTCTCTTTTATTGTTGGTAATGGCATATTAGCACGCTCAAACTCATCGCTTATCTTTTTGAAGCCCCGTCCCCACGACTCTACAAAGCCCGCCCTGTAGAAGACGTTGGCAATATTGTGGTTGCGGGGATATGAAGAATGTTGTAGCATCAAGGTGGAAGGGGTCAACTGTTCGGGCAGCAAACCAAAATTCCAAAGTTCTATGCTGCGGTCGTAGATACGCATCTGAATGGCAGGACCAGTATAATCCTTATGCGAAATGGCATTGTATATCAATTCACGCAAAGCCTTTTCGGGGACTTCCAGTTGCTCAATACGCTGTATCCCCTCATAATGTATCGGAGAGACTAAATAACGAGAACGCAAAAGCTCCATTACGCGACTTGCCATTTGGATGATGTTACCCTCAACCACATCCTGAATGATGAGGTCGCTTTCATCGGTGTGAAAACGTCCTATCTTGAAATTAGCGGACGGGAAAGATTGGTGTACATTTTTCCCGAAAAGCAGAATGGCCGCATTTTTCAGTTCACCATTGTTTGTAAAAAGTCCAAGATTACGAAGTACGTCTTCTGTTGAGGCATTGGTCTCTTCCTCATCCATGCGGCCAGCCTCTATGCTACGACGCAGGAAGTAGTCAATGGCTTGTCTGTCAATATCATTGATGGTTGCTCCATATACGGGGATGTCATCCCAAGACCGTCCCATCTTTTTCATGATAAACTGCTGGAGCGCAAGTCCTTTCAGTTCTTGCTTGGTCGATCCGCTGCGATAGTGGTAAGTACCTTTATAGGCAATGGGCATGTCGCTTGGTGACACAACAATCTCTATGTATTCTTTATCATCTTTGATTAGCAGGTTGACATCTTCCACAATGCCAAGATAGTTGACAATCTTGTTTGGGATGTCCTCCATCAATTTCTTGGCATCGGGAAGTCCCACAACTTCTGTATCATCGTTCACACCAATATAGATACGGCCACCTTGGGCATTGGCAAAACCGCATATCCATTTCAGATATTCGTCACGCCACGACTCTTTGTATTCTATGTTCTGACTTTCACTTAACATTGGCATTGCTATTTATACGGTGAATCCCATTTCTTGCAGAGAGGCAAGAACTTCCTTTTCCAAACTATTGACGGCATTTGCCGTTTCACTCAAGGTGGTTTCATAACGTTCTACAAGAGTTGTTATATCGTTTGAAATCCGATGCGTGACATTCAGCATCAGTGCCTTGCAGCCGCTAATAACAGAAGCCAGCCACTTACGTTCCACCACAAGCATCTTGATTTCGTCCTCTGTAAGTACAGAATACTTTGCAACAACTGCATCCGTCAACTGGCTGCGTTTCTCTTTCAAAGACTTGTTCAGTGCATCCTTCTCCTTAGAGAGGTCAATCCACTGTTGCAGGAGTTTTACATTTTCTTCGGATGTGCCGTCTTTCTTTGCATTCTTGATGGCAGCTTTTACGTCAACAGCTTTCACGGAGATTTCCTTGTTTTCTTCCTGTTCGTCATCATCACCAATAGCAAAGACTTCGGTATTCTGTTCTACAAGGTCATCCATATCAGCCTGTTTCCGATCTATCTGTTCCGACAATTTGGCAATCTCGGCAGTCTCTACGGAAAAGTATTCAGCCAACACAACGGATACCGGTAACAAGTCGCATCCAATCTCATCATACATGCAGACCGTTTCCTTTACTTTAGTCTGTTTAGTCTTCTTGTCTGTCGTTTCCTTGCGTTTCACCGCTTTTACTTCGGGGTATGTCCATCCGTCGTTAGAAATCATGTAGCAGTCATCCTGCATGGCTTCTGCCCAATAGTTTAGCAGCACGTCATAGACCTCATAAGCATCCACCAGACCGCTGTGTCCCAAAATTTTAGCCAAAAGGGACTCCGACCATTCCGTAATCAGTTCTTTGGGTCTTTCGCCTTTGCCAATGGCAAGCATTTGGGGCTTAACCGCATCTTTCCATTCATTCAGCAGCTGTGCAAAAGCCGTTCCCTGTTCTTTGTAAGAAGCATCGTTGTCAATGACATTGCTGATTTCTGCCTTCTGAGGTTTCAGTGAATAATAGCCATTATTTTTAATTTGGAACAGACTGTCTTTCAGTGTCGGGCAAGCCTTCCAAAAGGCATCCATATTGTCAATATCGAAAGCAGGAAGCCCGCCATGCAAATGGGCTTCAATATCGTGCTGCACCTCCTTGTCAACAGGTTGTATATAGCGGGGAATGTTCAGATTATAGTCGTTCTTTTCTATTTCGTTCCATTCTACCATTCGGCAGTAATGCGGTATATTCTGTTGAGCGTCCCAAGCATCTACAATACGCTTGATGTCTTGCTCGCGTAGGCGATTCTTGGCTCCGTCTTTCTTGAATCCATCCTTCGCATCGATAAAAAAGATACCCTTACGACTGTCCTTATTCTTTTTGTCGATAATGATGATGGAAGCCGGAATGCCCGTACCGAAGAATATGTTAGGTGGCAGACCGATAATACCCTTGATATAGTGTTGCTTAACGATATACTTGCGGATGTCGTATTCGGCATTGCCACGGAACAGCACACCATGAGGCAGGATGCAGGCGCCACGCCCTTCTTCAGACTTCATAGAAGCTATGAGGTGAAGCAAGAAAGCATAGTCGCCACACTTGGCTGGCGGCAGCAAATTGGCTGTCCAACGGTTATACTGGTCGTTTTCCATACCCGAAGCCAACCAGTTCTTCATGGAGAAAGGTGGATTGGCTACGCACACATCGAATGTGCTGACCATGCCGTACTGCTTGAATTGCGGGTCAGCCAGTGTGTCACCCACTTTGATGTCGGCACTGCTGATACCGTGAAGCAACATATTCAGCTTAGCCAATGCCGCCGTACTGCTGTCCTTCTCTTGTCCGAATATAGACACACGGGGATTACTGGCTTCTGCCAAGGCTCGCAACAAAAGTGACCCAGAACCACAAGTGGGGTCGTAGATGGTGTGCTCGGCACGATCGAGTTCATTGATGCGGAGTACCTTTGCCATTACACGGCTTACTTCTGCAGGTGTGTAGAATTGTCCCTTGCTCTTTCCGCTTTCGGCAGCGAAGTTCTTCATCAGATATTCGTAGGCATCCCCCAGCAGATCATCATCGGCAGCACGGTTATGCGAGAAGTCGAGCGCATCATTTTCAAATACGCCGATAAGCTTTGACAGGGTATCTACCATAGTTCTTCCGCTTCCCAGTTTTGTAGGGTCGTTGAAGTTGGGTAGGGTTAGGTCACCAATCTGTCTGGCATTCAATTCCTTTATTGCCTCCAGTTTGGTGTTCATCTTCTCGCCAATCTTATCATTCTGTTTCAGGGCTACGAAGTCTTTGAAACTACATCCTTCTGGCACTTTGAGACGGAAGCCCGGCTGACCTGCCTTGTCGGAAAGATACTTCACGAATAGGACTATCAGCACGTAATCCTTGTACTGACTGGCATCCATCGAGCCGCGTAGTGCATTGCACGACTCCCATAATGCGCTGTATAATTGTGATTTTTTAATTGCCATATATTGATTACCTACTTTCTGTTATGAGTTTTGTGAAGCGAGACGATAAATCTCGTAAATATCCTGTTCGCTAAACGATGGGAACATCGTTTGCAAGTCGTCTCGCAAGTCCCAACTGGCGTTGCTGTCGGGATCTTGCCAGTTAGCCCCTGCATTGCGGTAGATGAAGCTATCAAGCTTCTTGATGATTTCAATTACCTCGCACTCATCTGAAGGAGCATTCCAAGCGGCACGGTTGTTCCATAGAGCCTTGCTGCGCTTGTTGTCAAGTCCATTGGGAACATCACTGCCATGCTTGACGGCTTTGATATGCTCAATGAGTGCCTTGATTCTCTCTTTGGCGGTAGCATTACTTTCTTTCAGTTTATCGAGCAAAGCCTGTAACTTTTCGCTGAATGCCTTTTGTTCCTCCTCGTCACCGCTGTTCCAGTCGGTATTGACACGGCGGGCCTTGCCCTCAATGACTTCGGCTGCACCATTTGCATTTCCACCAGCCTGACGGATGGCTTCATCAGCAGCCTTCTCGGTATCGGTAGCGTCATTGACAAGGTCGAGGAAGGAAAAGTCGGCAGTTGCCTCTACCAGTGTTTCTGCATCTTTTGCCCTTATATGCTGGTCAAGAAGCTGGCGCATATCTGGGTCAAGTGTGCGTGGGTCGAAGTCATCGCCTGATTTCTGGCGCACCTTGCGTTGGATGGTGCCAGCCTCACGGGACAGCGACACAAAGCGTTCGATTTGTTCTGGTGTGAAATTTGTCTGGCTGAAATAGTCGGACATGTTATTATATGCCGTAACCATGCCACTTGTTATACTATACATGATGTTACGACGAGCCTGTGCAGGTTCTTCGTCTTCCAGTTCCGTCACATAATACTCCGTGAGTGGTTCCAGTTCAGTTAATCCCTTGTTTTCCCAAACACTTTTCAGCCCCTCGTATGCATCTTTGGCTGCAAGAAGCTTTTCTTTACACTTATTAACCACGCTATCAAGCAGTCCTTCCACATCGACATCATCAAGACCAGAAAAACCTTTACCATCGTTGAACTTTACAACGACATCCTCAATACTGTTGAACAGATTCTTGAAACTGATGATACGACCAAATTCCTTATGTGTTTTGACTATTACGTTGCCTACCTCATCCCTGATGTCCTCGCCAAGACGGTTTACACGACACACAGCCTGGAACAAGGTGTGGTCTTTAATCTCATTGTCAATGTATAGGATGGTAGCACATGGGGCATCGAAGCCTGTGAGCAGTTTGTTTACTACAATGAGCAGTTTCATCTGGGCTGGTCGCTTGATGAAAAGGTTCTTAGCCCACTTCTCGTAGTCATCGGCGTTGTTAATGCCATTGCCTGCGTCCTTGAACGACCGCTTTGCCCAGTCGTACTTGAATTTGGCTTCGGTTTCCTTACTGGTGTCAGCAGAATCGTTGGCTATATCGCTGTCCATAGGATTGTAGCTCGTTACCACAGCAACACGTCCTCGAAGCAATGTATTACTGCTGTCTTGGGTGAAGAACTTGTAGTATCTGTATGCTTGATAAATGGAACCTGCTACCAACATGGCGTTGCTCCAGTCATGCTTTAACAAACCAAATCCCACATCGTCAAGAATACTGTAGCCGATGCGCTCAATGCGTTCCTGTGTTGAATATACCTTTTCCAAAGTAGCCCAACGGTCTTCCACCATCTTGCGCTGCTCGTCAGTCAGCTCACGTCCGGCAGTCAATGCTGCCAGCTTCTGGTCAACTTTTGTCTTGTTGGTAAGTTGCTGTTCGACATTGCGGTATTCATATTGAAGGTCGAGGACGACTTTGTCTTCCACGGCCTGTTTGTGCAGATATTTGTGGATGTATGGACCAAATGTGCGTTCGGACATGTTCTTTATACGGTTGTACTGGTCACCCTTATCCTTTTTCAAGAGTGGTGTACCAGTGAAACCGATGAGCATAATTTCCTTACCCATGATGGCTCGCATGGCTTCATGAAGGCGACCACTTTGTGTGCGGTGGCATTCATCTACGAAGACAAAGATGTTATCACCCTTTACACTGAAGTTGTTGCCATATTTCTGTGCGATGATAGTTTGCAGTTCTTCAAGGTATTCATCCAAACTAACCTTTGTGCCTGATTCGTCTTTCTCGGCTTCATCTTCAGAGCCGTTTGCGCCAAACTTGTGGATGAGAGAGCAGATAAGCCATTCATCGCCCTTGTTAAGCGTATCAAGGAGGTCGCTACTGGAAGTGGCATGATGAAGTGTGTTGCCTCCCTTTATAAAAGTTCCTGCCAACTGTAGGTCAAGCTCCTTGCGATCGGTGATGACAACAATACGTGGATTTTCAAAATTACGACGGATATAGGATGCCAAAGCAACCATCGTAAGGCTCTTACCAGAACCTTGTGAGTGCCATATAACACCACTTTCCTTCTTCGGCATACGAGCCGCAGCTGCCTTGATGGCATATATCTGATGGGGACGCAGCACCTTCTTGATGCCGCCGTCATTCAATACGCCGTAGCGGAAGAAGAACATGAAATTCTCCTTGCAGAAGAACATGCTATAGGATTCCTGCTCTGTCAACACGTCACCCAGTTTGTTGGTGTCACGCTTCCACTTACACCAAAACTTCAACGGTGTGCCAATAGTTCCATAACGGAACTCCACACCGTCATTTGAGGCAATTGTGAACTGTGTTGTGGTAAAGAAGGACGGGATGAAATCTCGTTCGTTTGAAAGGTGCTGTTTGATGCCTTCTTCATAATTGACAAGACTACGTTTCAGTTCAATGACAGCCAAGGCGATGCCATTCACATAGACAACAATGTCGGGACGCTTATTCTTTCCTAACAATGGGTCGATATAACTAACCTCTTCAGCTATGGCAAAATTGTTGTTGGTAAAGTCCTCGAAGTCGAACAACATCACATCCTCATGGTTTGACTTTGGGTCAGGTTGGGACTTGATGCCCATCATCAAGGTATCATACAGGTCTGTGTTGCACTGCATCAAATCGTTCATCTTTGCATTTCCAAGGCGGGCTTTGCTCTTCAACTGAAAGAGGACATCCTCAATCTGACATTCCGTATATCTTGGAGTTTTGCCGTCATCCTTTTTCTGGTCTTTCAGAAACTTGCGCACCTCATCATCAAGGATGGGGGAGTTTTGCTTACCCAAACAATTGACGGCTTCACCCTTGGCATACTGCCAGTTGCCAAGATATTGATAGCCAAGTTCGTCTTGGAATCTCTTGACGAGCTTATTCTGATATTCTCTTTCCCTTTGTTCTTGATACGTAGCCATAGTCTGAAATTATAATGGGAATTCATTTAATTGTTCTTTTATCTTTTGCCATCCAGGGAGATAGGTTCCAAGGATGTTACGAAATTTGTCTGTATGATTCTGCTCAATGAGGTGAGTAAGTTCATGGGCTACTACATATTCAATGCAGTTCAGAGGTTTCTTTGCCAGTTGCAGGTTGAACATTATCTTGCCTGTGTCTTTGTGGCATTTACCCCAGCTTGACTGCATCTGCTGAATAGTCCAGTCTGCGACCTTGACATCAAGAATGTTCTCCCATTTAGCCACATACTGCCTAATGGTTGGAATGAGCTGTTCTTTATACCAGTTCCAAAGGACGTTTACAATGTTTTCCTTAGGGGTGCGCTCATAGACATACACATTGATGTAGTCACCCTGAATCTCAACATGGAATGTACAGGTATTGTCTCTGATAACTTTCAAACGATAAAGTTCACCTTTGTAGTAATGAGCTTCACCAGACACATATTCACGTTCATCTTGGAATGTGTAAGATGTTGTCTCTTTGCGCTTCTGTACGAGCCACACCCATTTCTTCAGGACAAAGAGCTTTATCTGTTCATCTGTGTATGTCTGGGGAGCAGACACATGAACTCTTCCATCTGGCGGATAAACAGCCAAATGTAGATTCTTGATGGGCTTGCGCTCGACTTCTATTTCAACACTATTTACTACCATGCCTCACATTGATTCTTGCGACAACAAATATGATTTGTACTCACGCACTATCAATTCTCTAATATCAACTTCAAGCAAGTCTGCAATCTTCAATAGACTTGGAAGGTCTGGCTGAGAAGAATTGGTACACCATTTGGAAACAGTAGAAGGGGTTACCCCATCTGTTCTGATAACCACTTGTTGGTACGCTTCTTTTCAACCAATACCAACTTGATACGATTTACATCTTCCATACATCTCAGTTTATTTATACTGCAAAGATAGTGAATTAATTTCACTTTTACGATTATATTTCTATTTCTATTAAAAAAAACAGTGCGTTTTTATGCTTTTTTATATGTTTTATCATCCGAGACACAAAACTTTGAATGACAAAATTAGGTATACTATAATAAATTGGAATATGAAAATACATCAATGAATCCCTACCTTACAACATGTAAATATTGGTACAATTGAGGATTAAACAACTCATCTCATTCCCTTATTTTTGCGATGTTTTCGGATATCTGTTCTATGGAGGGCATCAATACACCAAGCCCTAAGACCGTATCAATCTCAAGGTATGAGTATATGCCTCTCGCCAAACGCACGATGTCGCCTTTTGCTGTCACCTTCCGTCATGTCCTCTATTTCTCGGATGAACCAAAAAGATTTATGAAAAAAAAATTTTTTTTCGCATTTTATCTTCCACCTTCCACTCCTTAAAGCGTAAGCACCACGTTACAAGATAGTTACAAGCTTAAAATCGAGTGGTAGATGGAGTGGAGGATGATTTATCTTCCACTTTGTTATACGTTAATTATTATCCATGAACCGTATATTAATCATATATGAACCGTATATCAAGCATATACGAACCGTATATCAAGCTTATACGAACCGTATATCAAGCTTATACGAACCGTATATCAGGTTTATACGAACCGTATATTTCACAGTCAACTTTTAGTGATAAGACACTGGCTTATGTCATGGTAACGCATGACGGCAGGTGAGTGGAAGATGTTTTATCTTCCACTCCATCTTCCACTCCCTTAATCTCCTGTAAATTAATTATTTAAGCCCTAAAAAGTGGAAGATGGAAGATAAATCGCAAAAAAAATTTTTTTTTGCCGCTGTCTCCGCTCCGTTTACACTTTTCAATATAATTCAGTGCCCTAAAATTACACTTTTCAATATAAAATGATGCTGAAAAATTGCACTTTTCAAATGAAACGACCAAATTATTTTGAAAAAAACATCTTTTTTGTTGCCAAATAAAGAAACTTTTATTATCTTTGCACCATGAAACGTAAGATAATAACATACGGTGGATATTTTGAGGCATTCATTGAAACGCTTTCTGAAAAGGAATTGCGTAAACTGGATTACATTATCTCCCTATTGGAAACAGAAGACCGCCTACCCACCAAATTTATTAAATTCCTTCGTGACGGACTGTATGAGTTAAGAATGGAATATGTTGGGAATATATACCGTGTGTTCTTTATCTTCGATGACGGTGCTATTGTTGTTTTATTTAACGGCTTTCAGAAAAAGACGCAAAAAACACCACCGGCAGAAATAGAAAAGGCATTAAAAATAAAAGAAGCATATTATGGAGACAAACAATCATCAAATAAATGACTATAGTGCCGTGCTTGAACGTAAGTACGGGAAAAGGGGTACGGAAGAGCGTGCAAAGTTCGACGAGGAAGCGTATGTGTTTTATACGAGCCAGATTCTTGCTGAAGCAAGGAAAGAAGCCAAAATAACACAAAGTGAACTTGCTAAACTGGTTGGCACCAACAAGTCGTATATATCAAAGATTGAGCACGGGCTAATTGAGCCGGGAGTGGGACTGTTCCTGCGCATAATTGATGCGCTTGGTCTCAAATTCGACATAGTAAAGCCCGTGATGTAAGTCAAAAACGACCAAATTATTTGGAGAGAAATTGCGGTTTTGAGGAAAGAGAAGCAGAAAAAATGCTTCTCTTTTTTTGAATTGTTGAATAAAAAGATGGGGAAAAATTTGCGGCAATAAAATATTTTTTGTACTTTTGTCGCCGTAATGTGCGGCAAAAGCTGTTTTTAAACAGAATGAAGCAGCGAGGCAGCCGGACTTCTACAATGAGAGTTGAACGAAAAAAGTACAAACAAAAAGAAATGCTTATGGAGTAAAAACGATTAGAGCGACATAATGACATAAATAAATAGGAGCGTTAGCTTTTGTTTCTTCTTACTGAGAATCTGGAAAATTCACAAATTGATGAAGAACAATAGTCAACAACGCCCGCACCCTACGGTGTGGGTTTGACTGTATTCTCATCAATTAGGTATTCCAGAACCTTCAGTAAGGGAATTTAAAGACAGCCAATCCCACCCCGTTTTTTTATTCATTCGCCAGAAAACACACAATCCAATTTTTAAAGAAACGTCCGGGGGATTGGGGACACAATATCAACTTAAATTCTGACTATACTTAATGAATAGCAGACAATTTTATAAAAACATGCGATGAAAAATATAACAAATATTTTGCTTGCAGCCATAATTGCCGTGATGCCGCTGGCTGCAAAGGGAGAAATTCAGACGAAATCGTTTGACGGGTCATGGTACAGCATTGATACAGAAAACAAGACAGCAACACTGACATCTGGGAAAGATGCCCAATATGTAAACATCCCTGAAAAGATAACCGTTGATGACGTAGAATATACGGTGACAACGATAGGCGGAGGCGCATTTGGCAGGGGGTACACATCAGGACAAACCTTGGTAATACCAGCAACTGTGAAAAAGATAGAGGCTGGCGACTATTACAAGACTTTTAGCCATTACATGACAACGTTGTATCTTCTTACCCCAGATGCTGAGATTGCCAGTAATGCGTTTAATAATCGCAGTGACGATTTAGTGGTAAACACGGTGCCGGGACATAAGTATACTAACGAGTCTTTTTCATACGATTATTGTTATACCAATCCAACAATCAAGGTGGGCATCTACACGTTTGACGAAGACGGCACAATCCACATGACAGAGGTGACGGATGTCAAGGACGATGTGGAGTTTACTGATGATAAAGAGTTTACGAACAATGCAGAATACATAACCACAAAAGCGACCTATACCCGCAAAGATGTAAAGGCGGGAAACTGGTGCAGCCTTTGTCTGCCGTTCGATTGTGAGATTCCTGAGGGAGTAAGCGTATATGCGTTTGTAGAGATGAAGAGCGATGCCGTTGTGTTCTCGGAAGTGGAGACAGTCACGGCAGGTGTTCCTTACGTGTTTAAGAGTAAAGTGGGCGGCGATGTGACATTCTCTGCCGAGAATGCTTTAATAAAGACGGAGGCTGACCTCAACAAAGTTAGTGAGGTAACTAATGGGGAGTTCGTATTTTGTGGGGCTTTAAGAGGGTACAGTTTCAAGGAAAATGATAAATGGTCTGGAACATGGACAGGTGATAAATATTATGGCATTGATTCTGACTCAAATACCTTTAAAAGGCTTTTCGTAATGGCTGACAATACAAAATTGGATTCTGAGTGCTATCCTCATCACGCATTCATAAAGTCAAACGGCAGCAGCTCTGCTCCGGCTTTGAAGGTTATCGGTGGCGGTGACGACGGAACAACAGGCATCGGCGGAATGACGACGGAAGAGGTGAAGACTGATGCCATATATAACCTCAACGGACAGCGCATGGCGGCTCCACGTAAGGGCATAAACATAATAAACGGTAAGAAAGTAATAATCAAATAAAAAAGGAAGAAAACAATGAAAAAGCAATATATAGCTCCAAAGATGACGGTGATAGAAGTAGAAAGCCAACAGTTGCTGGCTGGCAGTAGTGTTCCTATAGGAGACGGAACTATGGACGGACCAGTGGGTGCTCCGGGCAGGGACGACGACTGGCTTTGGGACGAATAAGAGACATTAATCTAATCACAAAAAAAATGAAAAGACGCATGATATTAACGGCATGGCTGCTGACAGTGATTCTGTCGGCAGCAAATGCCGTTTCTCTTGTGGTGGTGCTGAAGGACGGCACACGCGAAGTGATAAATTTCGACCGGCAGCCCACGGTGACCTACGAGTTTGGCGAGATGTGGATAAAGTCGTATCAGGGCCGCCTGTATTACGACTGCTCGGAAGTGGTGAGGTTTGACATTGACAACAGTCAGACGGGAATACAGTCTGTAAACGCCGCAGGGATGAAGTACACCATTACGGGCAACACGGTAGTGACGGTGGAAGGACTTACGGCGACAGACGGCGTGGTGGACGTGTTTGACGCAGGAGGCAGGCAGACGGCGAGCCTGAAGCCAGACGGCACGGGAAAGGTGACAGTGTCGCTTGAGGCAGAGCCGGCAGGGGTGTATCTTATAAAAATCAACGGAAAACGAACAATAAAAGCGGTGAAACGATGAGAAGGATTATCTTTATGCTTACCCTGTTGTGCGCCCTCGGCGTGAAGGCGCAGCGGTATGCCATGACCGTGCATCTTACCGACGGCAGCAGCGTGCAATATGAAAACAGCATTATAAGCAAGGTGGAATTTAAGAGTGAGCGTACATGGGGCGAAATGGAGGACGGCAGTTACGGTTACTATAACCGGAATTACATAAAATTCACCTTCACCGACCAGACCACCGCCGAATATAAACCGGACGAGGTGGAATACATCGGGCACGATGTGCTGGAGGACCATCTTCACAACGGCTATCCATACGTGGACCTCGGACTGCCCTCGGGACTGAAGTGGGCTAAATACAACATCGGCGCCACAGCACCCGAGGAGGCAGGATGGTTTATGTCGTGGGGGGAGACAGAGAACAAGGAAGAGTTTTATGTCAGCAAATATAAATTTCGCGACGAGAACGGAATGCTGACAAAATACAACCTCGACGAGAAAACGGGAACGGTGGACAACAAGAAGGTGCTCGACCCCGAGGACGACGTGGCTCACGTGCAGTGGGGCGGCGACTGGCGCATGCCGTCGGAGGCGGAGATACACGAGCTGCAAACCTACTGCCGTTTCACCGCCACGGTGCTCAACGGCGTCAACGTGATGCGCGCCACAAGTGCCAGCGGCAACAGCATCTATCTGCCCATGGCGGGTGAGAAATGGGATGATATGACAAGGTATGAGGGCACCGACGGATGTTATTGGAGCAACCAGATGCACGATGCAAAGCCCAATCAGCTGCAAGGTCAGCGCAGCTGGTTTTCCGAGGCAATGAATACCACAAGCACCACGCCGTGCGCCGTGCGCCGCTATGCTGGCTGTATGGTGAGGGCTGTGTTCGGCGGCAAGTGAAAATGAGCAAGAAGCCCAAGAAATAGCCGTAAAAATTTGTGGGGCTGGGAAAAAAGTTGTAATTTTGTGATGCAAATCGAAAACAAAGTATTACAAACTACAAAAAACGGACAATGAAAACGAAAGCTCACAGACTTATAGCCGTGCTGGCAATAGCAGCCGGCTCGCTATGCAACGTGGCGGCGCAGCCGCCAGTGACAGCCGCGGAGATTGGCGGCACAAAGATTTTCGGGGAGTTCATACACCCGTGGCAGGGCAAGCGCGTGGGGTATATCGGCGACTCTATCACCGACCCTCGCAACGGCGGCGGAAAAATCAAGAAGTACTGGCAGTTCCTGCAGGAGTGGCTCGGCATGACGCCCTATGTCTACGGCATCAGCGGGCGCCAGTGGAACGATGTGGAGCGTCAGGCAACGCTGCTCCACGAGGAGCACGGCGGCGAGGTGGACGCTATCCTTGTGTTTATGGGCACCAACGACTTCAACCACGGCGTGCCCATCGGCGAGTGGTTTACCGAAAGCGTGGAGCAGGTGTATGCCGCACAGGGCAAGACAAAACAATTAGAGACCCGCACGAAGCGCACCCCCGTGATGAGCGATGACACTTTCCGCGGCAGGATAAACAAGGGGATGGCGGCGCTGAAGCGCCTGTTTCCCGACAAGCAGATTGTGCTGCTCACTCCGCTTCACCGCGCCCTTGCCAACTTCAACGACAAGAACGTGCAGCCCGAGGAGTGCTACCAGAACTGGTGCGGCGAGTACGTCGACGCATACATTCAGGCGGTTAAGGATGCCGGAAATCTGTGGGGTGTGCCAGTGATTGACCTCAACGCCGTGAGCGGACTCAACCCCATGGTGGAGCAACAGCTCATCTACTTCCACGACCCGGCAAAGGACCAGCTTCATCCCAACAGCAGGGGGCAGGAGCGCATGGCGCGCACGCTTATGTATCAGCTGCTTGCGCTGCCGGGAGGGTTTTGATTTCGGTCAGACCTGTCGGACGAGTCTGACGAGTCTGACAAGTCTGACAAGTCCGACAGGTCAGAGATTTTCTATTTTATTCAGCTCAAACCTCCGTTCCGCGGCGTTATACCTCATGTCGGCGGTGTCGAAATATTCGCCAATCTTTCCGTTGTCGCTCAGCTCCCGGGGCGTGCCAGTGGCGAGCCCTTTTTCCCTGTCGAGCAGCCAAAGGCGGTCGGCGGTCATTATGGCGTGCTCAATGTCGTGGGTCGACAGAAACACGGTTTTGCCCAGTGTGCGGCTCAGCCGGCGCAGCAGAATCATGGTCTGCACCTTGCTGGGATAGTCGAGATAGGCTGTAGGCTCGTCTAGGATTATTATCGGCGTCTGTTGCGCTATCGCCTTGGCTATCATCACCTTTTGGCGCTCGCCGTCGCTGAGCGTCTGCATGCGGCGGTGTGCTAAGGAACCCACTCCCGTCATGCTGATGCTCTCTTCCACTATCCGTTTGTCGTCGGCAGTCAGCCGTCCCCAGAAGTCGGTGTACGGGCTGCGCCCCATCGCTATCACGTCGTAGGCGGTCATGCCCGTGATGTGGAAGTTGTCGGTGAGCACAATGCTTATCAGCTTTGCCAGCTCGGCTGGCGTGCAGTCGCTGAGGTCTCTGCCGTCCACGGTCACGGTTCCTGCCATGGCAGGCTGGAATGCCGCCAGCGTGCGCAGCAGCGTTGACTTACCCGAACCGTTGGGGCCGAGCAGACATGTCAGCTCGCCCTTTTTCAGCGTGGCGCTGAGGTTGCTGCCTATGATTTTCGCTCCCTTTTTCAGGCGGTAGCCCGTGGAGAGTCCCGTTATCGAAAGAATGTCGCTGTTCATCGCTTATCAAATATTTTTTGTCTTTACACCTTAATTATATATATAGTATGAGGATTGCCGCTGCAACGCACAACGCTTCCGCCGCCATGCACACGCGCAGGCTCATGGTCATGTCGCGGGTGGACAGGGCGCGGGGATTGCTGCCGATGAAGGGCTTGTCCACCAGCGTGCCGAAGTAGAGGTGCGGACCGCCAAAGCGGCAGTCGAGCGTTGCGGCGAGCGCCGCCTCCGGCCATCCGCTGTTGGGCGAAGCGTGGCGCAGACCGTTTGACATCACAAATGCCGCAAGCCCTGCAAGGCTTTTGCGTCGCCCCTTTAATGCCAAATACGCCCAGCCTGCCATGACGATGGCTGCCGCTGTGATTCGCGCCGGCAGCCAGTTGGCGATGTCGTCGATATGCGCCGCCCAGCAGCCGAAGTCCTTATATCTCTCGTTGCGGTAGCCAATCATCGAGTCGAGCGTGTTCACCATCTTGTATGCCATCATGCCCGGCACGCCGAGCAGGCACAGCCAGAACAGCGGTGCCACCACGCCGTCGGAGAGGTTTTCGGCAAGAGTCTCAAGCGCAGCCGTGCGCACCTCCTGTGCCGACAGCGCGCTGGTGTCTCTGCCCACGATGCGGCTCACTTGACGGCGCCCGTCGTCCAGACTGCGGTCGAGAGCCGTGAACACCATGCGCACCTCGCGGCGCAGGGTGGTGCCGGCAAGGCAGAAGAAGATTAATGAAGAATGAAGAATGAAGAGTGAAGAATGTAGTGCCGCAACCAGTTGCGGATTGAATGAAGGCTGAGGGCTTAAGATTAACTCCAATAGCTTTATGATGCCAAAAGTCATGGCGATGCTCACCACTGCAACGGCTGCGCCCTTTGCCCGTCTGCGGCTGCCCTTGTTTAGCCTGCGCTCCAGCATGGCAATCCATTTGCCGAACGCCACGACGGGGTGGGGCAGGCGCGCAGGGTCGCCAAACACGAGGTCGAGAGTCCATCCCAATATCAGTTCTGTCATCGTTTATCGTTTTTCTGTTGTTATTTCAGTTATCGCCCTTATCAGCTCATTGTTTTCCTCTGCCGTCTGAACCGCTATGCGGAAATGCCCGCTGCCGAGCCCCTCGAAGTTTGATGCGTCGCGTATCAGGATGCCGTGGTTGCGTGCCAGCGTTTCCTTTAGTTCCGCTGCTGTCCCGTCAGTCCGGCGGCACAGCAGGATGTGGCTTTGCGACGGCATCACCTCTATGCCGGGCAGCGCAGCCAGAGCCATGCCCACGCGGCGGCGCTCCTGCATCAGCTCCGTGACGGGAATACGGTAGTCGGCGGTGTGCGCCATGAGATAGCGGCAGGCGTTTTGCGGCACCGTCCCCACGGTCCACGGCTGGCGGCAGCGCCTCACCCTGTTTAATAAATGAGCGCTGCCCGTGATGTAGCCCAGCCGCAGCCCCGGCACGGCAAACGCCTTGGTCATGGAGTGAACCATCAGCACGTTGGGCAGCGCCGCGCCCTCTTTTGCCGATAGGGTTGGCTCGGCGGTGAACGGCGCATAGCTCGCATCTACCACAAACAGAGTGTCGGGATGCCGCGCGATGCACTCCGTGAGCTGCTCCAGCGGCGTAACCATGCCCGTGGGATTGTTGGGATTGCAGAGCCACGCGGTCTGCGTGTGTTCGGGAATGTCATCAATGGAGGCGATTGTTGTGATGTCGTGCCCGTGCATGCGGCAGGCGTCGGCATACTCGGCAAACGTGGGAGTGACGATTGTCGTGGCGCTGCCTGCCGTTGCCTGCGCCGTGAGATAGATTGCCTCGGTGGCTCCGTTGGCAAGCATCACCTCCTGGGGCATCACGCCGACGGCTTCCGCCACGGCACTCTCGGCTGTCAGCGGCTCGGGCTCGGGATAATTCACGATGTCGCCCATGGTCTCGGCAAGCCATGCCTTCAGCCCGTCGTGGCAGAAGTGGCTGTAGACGTTTGAGCTGAAGTTTATCCTTATGCCGCCGTAGCGGCTGATGTCGTCTCCGTGTCCGTTAATCATCGCTGCGTGTCATTATTTCGTAAAGTTTGTCCATGTCGATGTGGCGACGCAGATGGTCGGCAAGAAGGTCGTATTGCTTGTCCTTGAAGGCGTCTATTTGAGCTATTGGGGTGATGGGGCTTATTGGGCTAATGGGGCCTATTGGGCTTATTGGGCTAATATGCCCCATTGCCCCTATTTTCCCAATTAAGAACTCCACCACCGCGGGATTGTCGAAGAATCCGTGGATATAGGTGCCTATGCAGTTGCCCTCCATCGTCACCTGCTCCGTTGCCGTGCTCACTCCCTGATGTATCTCGTAGCCCTTGCAGCGCGCGCCGTTGAATGTGAACTCCACCTGGCGCGTGGTTTTCTCCGCCTTCATTGTGGTGTGCATGGCGATGAGCCCTAATCCGGGCATACACTCACTGCCTCCTTCGATGCCGTCGGGGTCGCTCACGGTTGTTCCCATCATCTGGTAGCCGCCGCAGATTCCTATGACGGTCTTGCCGCCGGCGTGAGCCTTCAGGATTGCCTGCGCCATGCCGTTGCGGCGCAGCAGGTAGAGGTCGTCGAGCGTGGACTTCGTGCCCGGCAGTATTATGATGTCGGCTTGCGCCATGTCGCCGGGGCGGTCGGTGTAGAACAGGTTTATGCGGCTGTCGCGCTCCAGCGGACTGAAGTCGGTGAAGTTGCTCATGTGGCGCAGCAGCACCACCGCCACGTTCAGCTTTCCCTCCACGGGCGAGCGTTGTTTTTGCTGGAGCTGCACGCTGTCCTCCTCGTCGATGGCGATGTCGCGGAACATCGGCACCACTCCCAGCACGGGCACTCCGCACAGCTCTTCAATCATCTTGCGGCCGTCCTCAAACAGGCGGATGTCGCCCCTGAACTTGTTGATTATTATGCCCTTTATGCGCCGGCGGTCGTCGGGAGTCTGGAGCATGATGCTGCCGTAGCACGATGCAAACACGCCGCCGCGGTCGATGTCGGCAACGAGAATCACGTCTGCATCGGCATATCGCGCCATAGGCATGTTCACGAGGTCGGTGTCCATGAGGTTCATCTCCGAGATACTGCCAGCGCCCTCCATCACTATCGGGTTGTAGCGTGCCGAAAGCCGGTCGTAGGCGGCGTGTACCTGTTGGCGCAGTTCCTCACGCCCCTCCTTGCGGAAATACTCGTAAGCCGAGCGGTTGCCTATGGGACTGCCGTTGAGCACCACCTGCGTGGTGCAGTCGGAGCACGGCTTGAGCAGCAGCGGATTCATGTCGGTGTGTGGCGCAAGCCGGCAAGCCTCAGCCTGCACCGCCTGCGCGCGGCCTATCTCCAGTCCGTCGGGCGTGGCAAAGGAGTTGAGCGCCATGTTCTGCGCCTTGAAGGGTGCGGGATGATAGCCGTCCTGCACGAGAATCCGGCATATTGCGGCGGCAATCACGCTCTTGCCCACGTCGCTGCCAGTTCCGGCAATCAGGAGAGGGCGAAGTGTGGAGTTCTTCATTACTATGGTTTAAGAATTAAAAAAAGTGTAAAGTAGAATACGGTTTCGGTTATTATAAACGTGGCTCCGCAGCAGTCGCCGGTGTAGCCTCCTATGCGGCGGCGCATGAAAGAGAACAGAATGAAGGCTGCGGCGGCAGGGAAAAACAGCAGGGTGAGCAGCGTAGTGTAACTGAAGCCAGTATCCAGGAAACACCATAGTGCCGTGATGGGTAACAGTCCAAAAAACATGCCTGCAATCCGTCCGGCGGCAGTGGATTCGGCATATATTGTGCGGCTTTTTGCCTCGTATTCCTTTCTTGCGTAGGGCAGAAAGATTGTTATCTGGCTGCTGATGTACTTGCAGGCGGCATCGGCGGCAATAAACATAAATGGAGTCAGGCGCATGTTGAAAAGTACTGACAGCTGATTCCAAATCAGCATATAGTAGAGTATCAGTCCCAGCACACCGTATGTGCCTATGTGCGAGTCTTTCATTATGTCAAGCGTGCGCTGCCGCGAAGTGCCTCCGCCAAAACCGTCGCAGAAGTCGGCAAAACCGTCTTCGTGCAGCGCCCCGGTGACAAGGACCCTGCTTATCAGAGCCAGCATGACACCGGTTCCTACAGACAGTCCGGCACTGTTTGCCGCCAGGATTGTCATTGTCATAACGCCTCCCGTGAGCCAGCCCACGAGCGGCCAGAACGGTATTATCCGCTCAAAATATCTCTTCTCTACGTTTGCAATGCGCCAAAAAGGTATTCGTGTGAAGAATATAAAGGCTGCTAAAATGCACTTAAAAGTATTTTGTAATGTTTGCATGACTGAAGTTGTCCATTTCATTTATCATATTCACAGCCGACTGCACTATGGGATAGGCGCAGATGGCTCCGGTTCCCTCACCCAGTCGCAGCCCTAAGCTAAGCAAGGGCGCGGCACCCATGGCGTCGAGCATCATCTTGTGGCCGCCCTCGTCGCCGCAGTGTCCGAACACGGCGCAGTCCGTCACGCTGCCGTCAATCTTCGATGCCGCCAGCATACAGGCGGTCATGATGAATCCGTCGACGAGAATCACCATTTTGTGCTCGGCTGCGCGGAGCATTCCTCCAATAGCGGCAGCCATCTCAAAGCCGCAGAAGTATCTTAATAGTGATGAGTGTTCAGTGTTCAGTGTTGAGCTGTTTTGCTGCGCCGATGGACAATTATGCATTATGCATTGTGCATTATGTATTAAAAAATTGTCGACCGCGGCTTTCAACACCTCGTATTTGTGGCGCACACCCTCATTGTTGAGACCGCTGCCTGCGCCCACACATTTTTCCAGCGGAATATCCAAGAGCAGGTGCATGAGCACGCTCGACGGCGACGTGTTTCCAATGCCCATCTCGCCGAAGCTGATGATGTTGCACCCCTCGGCATGGCACTCGTCCACCTGTTCAGCGCCCACAGCCAATGCTTTTTCCCACTGCTCCTCGCTCATTGCCGCCTCGTGCAGGAAGTTCTTAGTGCCATAGGCTATCTTGCGGTCGATGATGTGGGGATAGAGTTCAGGAGAGAAGTCGTAGTCCACTCCAACATCCACAACCCTGAGTTTAAATCCGTGCTGGCGGCAGAACATGTTCACTCCGCCGCCTCCCTTGCCGTAGTTTATCATCTGCTGCCACGTGACCTCGCGCGGCGACACCGACACTCCCTCGCGCTCAATGCCGTGGTCGGCACCGAAAAGCACGTGGCAGGGATTTGTGAGCCGAGGCTCCAGTGTTTCTTGTATCAGGCAAATCTGCATGGCGAGCGATTCCAGCCGCCCCAGCGAGCCTTTAGGTTTGTTCAGGTTGTCTATCTTGTCCTGTATCTGTTGTTTTGTAATCATTGCTGTTTTATTTTTATGTTGAGTCCCGAAATCATCATCACCACCTCGTCAGCGCGGGCGGCGATATACTGGTTGAGCCAGCCGAGCAGGTCGGTGAACCTGCGCTGCACGGCATTTGTGCTTGTTCCGCCCAGCCCTATCTCGTTGGTGACGAAGATGAACGTTGCGTCCTGCGAGGTGAAGCGGTCGAACTCCGCCTTCATTTCATTCAATATAGAGTCTACGTCGGGCAGGCAGCCTTCCGGTTTGTCCTGTACGCTGTCGTAGAAGAAGTTTGTCGCCCACAACGTGCAGCAGTCCACGAGCACCACGCGCCCGCCGACGTTGTGGCGGCTCAGCTCGTGCTCTTCCTCGATGTTTGTCCACTGCGCTCCGCGACGCTCTTGATGCCTGCGCACACGCTCCCGGAACTCTTCATCCCATACGCGGGCCGTGGCGATATATACTGGATTTTGGCTCAGCTCCAGCGCAAGCCGCTCGGCATAGGAGCTTTTGCCCGACCGCTGTCCCCCGGTGATAAGTATTATCTTCCTCATCTCTCTTTTTTCTTGAGTGCTTATAATATTTCTGCTATCTCTGCCAGACTGTCTACCGTGTATGTCGGCGGCTGTGGCGGCACAAAGTCCTTTTCCCACCGCCTGAAGAGAATAGTGTCCAGCCCTGCGTTCATTGCTCCGAGGATGTCGGTGTTGTAGTTGTCGCCTATCATTATCGTGGTCTCGCGCTTTGCGCCCGTAATCTTCAGCGCGTAGTCGAAAAACACGGGCGACGGCTTTGGCGCGCCGGCGTCCTCGCTCAGTATGATGGTGTCGAAATACTGGGTCATGCGGGATGCAGCCAACTTCTTGTACTGCACCTCGTGAAATCCGTTGCTGCAGATGTGGGTGCGGTAGCCCTTTGCCTTGAGGTGGCGCATCAGCTCGTGAGCGCCATCTATCACACCGGGCTTGCAGGAGCAAAACTCCAGAAAACGGTCGCTCACCTCGCGGCAGTAGTCGCTGTCGGCGCTAAGCCCCGGGGCAAGGCTCAGCGGGCGCATGAAGCGCTGCTCCATCAGGTACTCGCGCGTGATTTCTCCGCGGGTGTATTGGCTCCAAAGCTTCACGTTGGTGGTCCAGAAGCTGTTGATGAACACCTCGGGGTCGGCAAAATACCGCTCCCAGTGGAACAGGTCGAAGGTCTCGCGCAGCGCTATCGACGAGTTGTCGTGCGTGGCGTAGAGCGTGTCGTCAAAATCAATGAAAATGTCGTTGTAAGTCATTATCTCGTTAGTGATTGTCGTTGTATTTTCTAATTCACCCTCTTTTTTACAATTATATAAATTATCACCGGCGCGCCGAATATCGGCGTAACGGCGTTGAGGGGGATTATCATGTTGGGCGGCAGTGCGCAGATGATGTTGCACAGCAGTGCTATTGCGCCGCCGCAGAGCATGGTGGCGGGCATCAGCGTGCGGTGGTCGGCTTCGCGGGTTAGCAGCCGGGCTATGTGGGGCACCGCCAGACCGATGAACGCCACAGGACCGCAGAAGGCGGTGGTGGTGGCGGTGAGGATGCCCGTGGAGAGCAGTATTAGGAGCCGCGTACGGCGTATGTTGAAGCCAAGGTTCATGGCGTAGTTCTCGCCAAGGAGCATGGCGTTGAGAGGCTTGATGAGCACGACGGCGATAAACAGCCCCGCGATGCAGCCTCCGCAGAACACCGGCAGCTGACTGAGGTTCACGTTGCTGAAACTGCCCATGCCCCAGTTCACATAGCTGTGCACGTTGTCGGCATTGGCGAAGAAATTGCACAGCGCCACCACCGACGATGTGAGATAGCCCACCATGATGCCAAGAATGAGTATCGCCAGACTGTTTTTTATGAACCGCGTCACCGCCAGGAGCAGGGCGATTATTGACATGGCGCCGGCAAAGGCTGCCACCACGATGGCGAGATAGCCCGTGAGGTGCATGTCGGAGTTGCCCGTGGTCACCGAGCCTATCACGCCGCCCGTGACCAGCATCACTATAGCCACGCCGAGCGATGCGCCGTTGGTGATGCCGAGTATCGAGGGTCCTGCCAGCGGATTACGGAAATAGGTTTGCAGCATCAGCCCCGATGCCGCCAGGGAGGAGCCGCAGAACAGCGCCGTGACCGCCTGCGGCAGGCGCGACTGCAGTACAATAAACTCCCAGCTGGGCTTGCAGGCACCGTTGCCGGTGAGAATGCTCAGCACCTGGTCTGCCGGGATGCTTACACTTCCGTAGACCAGATTCATGGCAAACAGTGCCGCGATGGATGCCGCCAGCAGCAGGTGGAGCGTTCGGTGGTTCATAACTTTATTATTTCTCTATCCGTTTATAATAACGTAATTTGTGGTCTTTTAGTATTTCAGGATGGAAAATCTTGATATAGTCGCGCAGCAGGCGGTTGGGATGGAAGGGAGTCTCCTCATAGAAAGCCACCTTGCGCAGGTTGCAGGCGTAGATGTTGCGCCGTTTGAAGGCACCCATCTCTGCGTAGTTTGCCCACTCGCGTGCCAGCTGCGCGTATGTCATGTCTGTCTCGCCGCTGTACTTCATCATCCACACCTGTGCGTTCTGCGCCTGCTCAAACACCACCTCGGGGGCGTAGGGCACGCTGCCCGTGGCTTTCTCGCCGCTGAACACGTAGCTGCCGCCGGCATCGCTGATTATACGCCCGATGGTGCTGTTGGCGCCTGCCACATACCATGTGGAGCCAAACTTGTTGCCGTCCACCACAGTGGGTTTCTTGCCCTTGCTGCCCACCAGCGCCTTCATCTGGTTGTAGTCTTTCTCCACCTCGGCAAACAGGCTGTCGGCTTTCTCAGCCTTGCCCACCAACAGACCGTAGAACCGCATCCACTCGGCGCGCCCCAGCGTCCCCGTCTCCATATAGTCGGCACACTCTATGATTGGCACTCCTATGCTGCCCAGCTTGCCGTAGCTGCCGCTGTTCTCAAAGGGCGAGAGCAGGATGGCGTCGGGACCCAGCTCGATGATTTTCTCTATGTCGGGCGCAGAGCCGTCGCCGCAGTTCACTATCCTGCCGCTGTCAAGTCCTTTGCGCAGCATGTCGGTGGTGATGTATTCTGGGTTGCAGATGCCGGCAACTGCTCCGTTTGCTCCCAGCTCGCATACGAGCGCCGTGTGCATCGATGTGTAGAACACCGACCGCTCCAGCGGCGTGCGTATCACGTCGCCCTCGGGCAGCTCCGCCGGCAGTTCCCTGTCTTTCGGCACGAGCACATAGCTGTGGAGCACCCGTGTGGTGTCCCACGGATTGCGTATCTCGGCAAGCGTGAAGCCGTCGCCCTTCTGCAGGGTGAGCAGCCTGGAGTATTTCAACTCAATGCTGTCGGCACCGCTCAGCAAAGCGGCAGTGCTGCCGCCCTTGCACGAGGCAAGGACAAGCAGCACTGCTATCATGTAATAAAAATCTAATAATTTTCGCATCATCGCGGATTATTTCTGAACGTACTCAATGCTGGTGTTTGGAACCACCACGCCTGCACCCACGCCGCAGTCAAACTTGCTGCGGTATGTGCCGTCGGGACCGTAAACGGTGCAGTAGCCGGGCTCCCTGTAGCTTGCGTAGCCGCTTGCGCCCATCACGTAGGAGGTGATGTAGACATTCCCCTTTATCGGGTCAACCGAAATCTTGCCGGGATAGCCTATCTCCTTGCCGTCGCAGAACTTCGATACGCTGCCAGTGGCAATGTCAATCACACCGTATGACACAGGTGTGGCAGGAGAGGTGTAGGGAGCGTTGATGGTGTATATCTTGCCGTTCACAGCGTCCACTGCCATCTCGGTGGCTTCGCCGAGCTTTTTCACATTGCCGTTGACAATCTCATACACGCCCTGCCCCGACTGATTGTAATTGGCGTCATAGCTGCCTGAGTCCTGCACAAACAGCCGGCCGCTCACCACAGCAATGCCCACGGCGTTCTTGATGTTCTCGTGCTTGAAGGTGGTGGTAGTCTTGGTCTTCAGGTCAATCATAGAAATTGATGCGTTGCCATGACCGTAGTCTGAGTCTGCCACATAGAGCTTGCCGTCGCTCACGGCTATTCCCTCGCTGTAGCTGCCGCACTCATAGGTTTCAGCAATGGCGTTGGTAAGGGTGTCGATGGCAATCACTGCATTGTTGAAGGTTGTCACAAACACCTTGCCGTAGTCGGCTGCAATGTGGCGCGGAGTGGCAGCCTCGCCTTTTACTGTGGTTGCAACACGTGCCACCTTCTTCAGTGTGTTCTTGTCGGCAACGAACACAGTGCTCTCGTCGCTTCCCACGATGTAAATCTTGCTGCCGTAGACAATGGCATCGTTCACGGTGCCGCCCAGCGACTCGCCGTTGGCTGCCTGATAGGCATTCTTTGTGGCTGTGCCTTTTGCGTAATCGTAATAGGTCAGCGAGCCGTCGATTTTGCCGCTCTTGTTGCCGCCGCAAACCACAAATGCGCCATTCGAAGTCTCTACTGGCATCAATACCGGTGCATCGTCGTCGTCATCACATGATGTAAAGCCAAACGCAGCTATCGCCGCAATGGCAAAAAGTGAATAAAATTTTCTCATCTTTTTCTTTTAATTTTTTAATATCCTTATTTTTTATCTCTGTTTCCCAATAACTGCCCCCTCATCCACCGTTCACAGCTTTTTTGAAGCTGTCACCATCCACGACCGTCCCGGCATGGGATAATACCCCACAATCTCATACTGCGTGTTCAGCAGGTTTTTCAAGTCAAAACGCAGGCTCAGCGGATTTTTTCCCCAGCTTATGTCGCGGTAGAGCGTCACCCCTAACTCACTGTAACCTTTGAGCATGGTGCCCTGATGGTGCTCGTTGTTCGGCCAGCGGCTCGACACCGCCACGCCGTTTGCCGATATGTTCACCCACGGGTTTTCCCACGCCACCGACAAGGCTCCGCTGTGCTTGGGGGTGTAGGCAATCTGCTTGCCGTAGTTGTTGTCGCCGTGAGTGCGGTTGCGCACGTGCTGCATGGTATAGTTGCCGTTGATTATGAGAGTATGGCGCGCCGACAGGCTGTGCGTCACGCCAGCCGTGGCGTCAATTCCCGTAGCTCTCACGCGCCCCATGTTGATGTTTGTCCAGATGAACATGTTGTAGGGCACAGCCACAATCTTGTCCTTTACATTATTATAATATATGTCGGCAGTCAGGGTGAATGCCGATGTCTTGGCGTAGGCTCTGCGCCACGTTGCGCCGAGGTTCAGCTGACTGGTGCGCTCGGGCTTCAGACTGGTGCTGCCGTAGTGTTCGTAATAAAGTTCGTTGAACGACGGCGAGCGGAAGATGTCCTTGTACGAAAGTCTTATGTACAGTTGCTCATTCCGCAGCACCTGCCAGTTTACCGACACTGAGGGCGACAGGTGACTGACATCGTCGGCTGCGTCGCCTCGCCGCGCTCCGTTCATGTAGAGCGAGTGCAGCAGCCGCGCCATAGCGGTGAAACGTCCCGTGGAATATTTTGCCGTGAGGCTCTGCAGTACGGTGTGGCGCAGAGGGTCGCGATAGGTCGACACGTCGCTGCCCGTGAGGTTGTTGTAAGCGTAGTCGGCAGAATAGTCCAGCGCCAGTCTTGGCGAAAGGCTGTAGAGCAGGCACGCCGAGGCGTATGCCTCACGCTGCCAGTACTGATGGTCTTTTATGCCTCCGGGGTATGACGGGTCTTTGTAGTCGGTCATCATGTAATTGAACTTTCCCGTCATCGCCATCCTTAGATTTCTTGTCAGGCTGCCGCGCCATCCGAGCTGCGCAAAGGCGTTTTGGTCGCGCATCTTCTCGCGGCTCTCGTTCACGTAGTAGTGTACCATGCCCGGCAGCTGGCGTGAGTTGTCGTAATAGTAGGCCTTCAGCGACAGCAAGCCCGCTCCCGAAGTCCTGTATGCCATGTTCAGCTCAGCACGACCAGAGTTCATCCGGCTGTTGTTGCGGCGGTCTTTCACATCCTGCGTCACGTTCTTTATTGTATACGGATAATCGTTTTCGGCATAGATATAGTCGCCCACGATGCTCAGTCCCAGCCTGTCCGACAGGTTCTTCTCAATTTTCAGAAAAGGATTGGTGTAGCCCCACGCCCCTAACTTCATCTGTGCCGTGAGGTGGGTGGCGAGGTCATCCGAAGGCATCTTGGCGGTACTGATGTGGAGAGTTGCCGCTGCCGCGGCGTTTTTGGCAGGAATGAAGATGTCATCGTTGTCGCCCACTACGAGCGACAGTCCTCCCATGTCGTTGAGGGTATAGCGCGACACGTCAATCTGTCCGCTCTGACAGTCGCTCAGCGCCACACCGTCGTACACCACGGCGGTGTGCTGTGCGCCGAAGCCTCTCACGCTAACGGTTTTCATGCCGCCTGCGCCGCCATAGTCGCGGAGCGTCACTCCCGGCAGACGGTGCAGTGCACCGCTTATGTCGGTTATGCCCAGCCGTGCCATGTCGGCGGCAGTCACGGTGTATTGCGGGGCAGTGCTCGTCACGTCGTTGGGACGCGCCACACCTTTCACGCTCACCGCAGCCAGCGTGTCCTCTTTTGTCACCACCTTGTTTTGTGCATACACCGCCCCGGTGCTTACGATGCCCAATGTTACAATCAGTATTTCTCTTGCTGTCATAAGTCCTTGGCTCCAAATCCTGGGAGCATTAATCTTTTGTCTTATCCCGACATGGCAGGTATTCTGGCTTTCCGTCAATCTTAGCCAACGTCTTCCCGCCTCGTGGACAGTGACATCGTGTTGGCTCCGTAAAACGGATTACAGCTGCAGGAACAGCTCAGGTCTCTCACCTGATTCCCTTGCACGGGACATCAATAATGCGCCCCGTTTCCAAATCGGATGCAAAGAAGTTTTTGCCTTTCTTCGCTTTTGTAACTGCAAAGGTACGAAGAAACAAGGACAGAACAAAATATAGAAACAATCTTTAACATTTTTACAGCGCACAAAATTCTCAATCCCCTACCCTTCTGGCTGGAAATAAAATAAGGTACGCGCTTGTGCGCGTACCTTATTAAATATAGAATATTAGTTTTGGAGTTATAATGCCCGTTATTATTTCTTGAAGTAACGGTTGTACAAGCCCTGGAAACCCTGACCGTGGCGAGCCTCATCCTTTGCCATTTCGTGAACGGTGTCGTGGATGGCATCAAGATTCTGAGCCTTAGCATTCTTGGCAATACGGAACTTGTCAGCACAGGCACCGCTCTCGGCAGCCATACGCTTCTCAAGGTTGGTCTTGGTGTCCCAAACCACGTCGCCCAGCAGCTCTGCAAACTTAGAAGCGTGCTCAGCCTCCTCAAATGCGTAGCGCTTGAAAGCCTCAGCAATCTCAGGATAGCCCTCGCGGTCAGCCTGACGGCTCATGGCAAGATACATACCAACCTCAGTGCACTCACCGTTGAAATGAGCGTTGAGGTCCTTTATCATTTCCTCGTCGCAGCCCTTAGCCACGCCAATTACGTGCTCTGTCTCGAATGTAAGTCCCTCAGACTCTTTCATCTCAGAGAATTTTGATGCTGGAGCACCACAAAGAGGACACTTCTCGGGAGCCTCTGTTCCCTCATGAATGTAGCCGCAAACGGCACAAATAAATTTCTTAACCATAGTTTTTTTAATTTTATTAATGTGTTACTTATATTTGATTCTAATTTTGTG
>ENA-OYXU01000057-OYXU01000057.1-human-gut-metagenome-genome-assembly--contig:-NODE-57-length-50877-cov-9.621798_pt1 | contig 50877 bp, 40 predicted proteins | sample MGYA00243243_ERZ653435 | MGnify/ENA primary metagenome ERZ653435 (study PRJEB26926, sample SAMN06165113) | human gut metagenome | biome: ENVO:00009003; feature: ENVO:2100002; material: ENVO:00002003... | reverse complement strand
TTTCCACCAAAACCACCAACCTTGCGGAAGTTGCGGAAATGGTGGAAACTCTTTAAGGGTACTTCTACACGAATCATGTATCTTCCTTATTTTCAAAAGAATAAAGAGAACACACCAAATACAAACAATGTCCAAAGATAGTAAAATAAAAATCACACTATCAGAATGATGTAAAATAAATTCTAAAATTATTCAATCATTCCCTGCGACCTCAATTCCTCTACAGCCGTTTCGAGCGCTGCGTACCAGTCCTCACCGAAACGCCGCGTAAGCGGTCCCTGCAGAAACTTATATACGGGGAGATTAAGCTCCTGCCCTTTCCTTCGGGCATCGGCGCACACAGCCCAGCGGTGATAATGCAGGGCAATGTCGCCCGAGCGCAGTGTTTTCTCCCTTATGGGATAGAGCGCGCAGCTTATGGGTTTGCAGAACCACGCCTTTCCGCTGCGGTAAGCCTTCTCAAGGGCACACAGGCAGCAGCCGTTGTCATAGCAGGTGAACACGCAATCCTTGCCGCCGACGATGCTGGTCACAAGCTCGCCGTCAACATCGGTGTAAGCCACGCCCTGCCTGTCGATGACCGCCTGCGCCGAGGCGCTCAGACCGCTCCACACCACGTCGAGCGAATCCTCAATCGCGCTTATCTCATCCAAGGTCACGGGGGCACCGGCATCGCCCTCAACACAGCAGATGCCCTTGCAGGCATCAAGGTCGCAGCAAAAGCGCTCGGTGATGATGTCGAGCGGTATCAGTACATTGTCTATTTGTATTATCGGCAGGTGTTGCATTTCTATAACTTTTTATTCATATTTCGGGAGGTATCCTTCCACCAAACACCATCCTGTTGATGTTTTCGGGTGCAAAAGTAACGTTTTTTTTCTTTTCCACCAAATTTTTTTGGCATCATGATATTTTTTTCGTACTTTTGCAACATTAATTTACCTGTACACAAACATACAGTAATCAAAACGGAATGTCAAACAGCATGCAGAAAGAACATCGGCTCATGGGGCGTATGGAACAGCTATACAAACAGTTTCATACGCGGCTTTATCTGTATGCGCTGACAATCCTCGACAATGAAGACGATGCCAAAGACACCGTGAGCGACGTGATGCAGCAAATATGGGAACAATGGCATGCCGACGGCACTGAGACAGGCATGCCTGGAGCAGCATTCCTTTACACCGCCGTGCGCAACCGCAGCTTGGACAGGCTGCGCCACAGCAAGGTGACGGGGCGATATGCCGAGGCAATGCGCGCCACCGAGGCATTTGACGATGACGGGCAGGCTGAGGAATACGAGACACGGGTGGAGCGAATCAGGCATGCTATAAGCCAGCTGCCCGAACCGGGACAGACGGTGCTGCGCCACACCTACTTCAAAAACCTCACCTACAAACAGACCGCTGAAATATTGGGAATGAGCGAAAACATGGTGCACAAGCACATGATACGCATGTTCAGGCTATTAAGGGAAATAATGGCAAGATAACGGCACAGGCAACATGCCATGCACGTATAAACAAAGTTAAAAAAGATTATAGGTAGCGCACAAAAAGCGCTATTCGGACGTAATAAAGAAAAAATAAACGACTAATGGAATCAACCAATCATACCACCAAGCCACAACTGCCATACGATGATGAGCAGCTTGCCTTTGAAATACGCAGAGCATTGCTCGATGAGACTGCCGCCCCCGATGCCGGCGAGGCATTTGCGGAATTCAAGCGCCGCAACAGCCACACGCGCCGCAGGCTCAGACTTGCCGTAAGCCTGACAGCAGCCATAGCGGCTGCATGCATCGCCACATTAATAATAATAAGGAGCACGACAGCCGGCGCCCCCTCTGCCGCAACCTCAACGGCAAAGGCACTGGTCCCGGCGGGCACAATAGTATATGAGGCACAGCCTGCCACAGACAACCGGATAACCATGAACACCGGCAACGGTGAGGAAATAAAAGTGGGCAGCAGCGAGGCACGCGAAGCAGGAATAGACGTAAACAGCGAAGGAGAGATAATAATCACAGACCATACGCCGGCAAGCGAAAGCCACGAAATCGAGACACTGACCCTGACCATCCCGCAGGGGAAACTGGCAAAGCTTATGCTCGACGACGGCACCACCGTGTGGCTCAGCGCCTACAGCAGGCTGATATTTCCCCAGCATTTCGCCCCCGGCATGCCGCGCGAGGTGATACTCCACGGCGAGGCATACTTCAAGGTGGCACACGATGAGGCACGCCCGTTCACGGTAAAGGCAGGAAGCATCAGCACACACGTATTGGGCACGCAATTCACCATACGCAACTTTGACGGCGAGCAGCCACAGGTGACACTGATAGAGGGCAAGGTGGAGGTAAGTGCCGGCAGCGACCGCAACATCACCCTCAGTCCCGACCAGACAGCATGGCTTGACGGCAACGGCACACTCAACATGGAAGCCGCCGACATGGACGTGGCTACAAGCTGGATGAGCGGGAACTTCTATTACGACGGTCAGACGCTGAAACACATAATGACAGACATCGGGCGATGGTACAACATGAGTGTAGTGTTTGAGAACAGTGCCCTCATTGGCACACAGCTGCATTTCAATGCCTGCAGAAACTGGAGCATAAAGCAGGTACTGGAGCAGCTGCAGCTAATTTGCACGGCGAAATTCGTCATAAAAGACAATGTTTTAATTGTAAAGTGAAAGATAAAACAACGTTTTTCTTTTATTCTGTATTGATTTTAACTTTTATTAAAGGCACAATGTAGACACCGAGCACGTTATCACTAAGTAAACGTTGGAAAAAATTAATAAAACTTAGTGATATTATGCAAATATTCAACACACGAAAGCATTTTACCGTGACCGCCGGCAAACGCTTAGGCGCCTTAGCCGTAATGCTGATTTTGTCATTGGCTGTAATAGCGCAGTCAAAGGGGCACATCACTGTGGCATTCAACAACGAGAAAGCCACGACAGCACTGCGAAAGGTGGAAAAGCTGTCAGGCAGAAAAATCCAGTACAATTATGACGATGTGAACTTCAAGGTTACACTGTCGCTGAAAAACAAAACGCCCGAGGATGTAATCAGGGCAATAGTGAAAGGACACCGCCTGAGAGTGCAGTCGAACGGCGAGTTTATTGTGATAATAAGGACCGACAACATCCCGACAGAGACAACCGACGGCAAAACCGTGCAAGGCATCGTGATGGACATGCACGGCGAGCCTGTCATTGGAGCGGTGGTACGTGACCGAACACACAAGCAGAACACCGTGACAGACGTTGAGGGAAAATTCGCACTGGAGGCACAGTCTGACCGCATATCGCTCAACGCATCATACCTCGGCATGAAGGCTGCCACATGGAACGGCAACCGCGGCGACTACGCCGTGATTGTGATGGAAGACGCCACCAACACTCTTGAGGACGTGGTGGTGACAGGATACCAGCAGCTTGACAGGCGCAACCTCACATCGTCCGTGACATCAAAGGACATGGACGAGCTGAAGATTGCCGGAGTGAGCGACCTGTCGAAAATGCTTGAGGGACAGATTCCCGACCTTATAAGCACGGCTGCCAGCGGCGAGATCAATGCCACCAACCGCATAAGGATTAGAGGTACAAGTACACTTATCGGCAACCGCGAGCCGCTGTGGGTTCTCGACGGGATAATCCTGACCGACCCCATCAGCCTTACGAGCGACGTGCTCAACGACCCCGACTACGTGAACCGAATAGGTAACGCCATAGCAGGAATAAACCCTCAGGACATAAAGCGCATAGACGTGCTGAAGGATGCTGCCGCAACGGCGCTCTACGGCACACGTGCCGCCAACGGCGTGATTGTAATCACCACCAAGAGCGGCCGCGAGGGAAAGCCCATCATCTCATACGACACACAGCTCACACTGCGCAAGCGCCCTTACTACACCGACGGCAAGATAAACCTCATGAACTCGGCTGAGCGCATACAGTTTTCAAAATATCTTGCCGACCAGCACTACAAATATCCCAGCAGCATGGCATGGGTGGGATATGAATATGCCCTGTCGCAGTACTACGCAGGCAAGCTCACCGAACAGGAGTTCAAGCAGGAGGTGAGAAACATGGAGCTCCGCAACACCGACTGGTTTGACGTGCTGTGCCACAACTCGTTCTCCCACGACCATTCGGTAAGCATATCAGGAGGTTCGGAGCGTGTGAGGTATTACACCTCTGTGGGATACACCGACCAGGACGATGTCATCGACAACACCACAAACCGCCGCTACACCACCATGGCAAAGATTGACATGACGCTGAGCAGCAAGTTTCAGCTGCAGGTAAACCTCAACGGATATCTCAACAACCGCGAATATACCGCAGGAGAAGTGAACCCAATCGACTATGCCTACAACACAAGCCGCACGATAGCCGCCTACAATCCCGACGGCAGCCTGCACTACTACCAGCGGCCTGCAACCACCAGCTACAGCTACGGCTACAACATCTTGGGCGAGATGGAAAACAGCGGCACCACCCAGCAGACCAGTTCGGTGACCGCTACCGCCAACCTGCGCTACCAGCCCACGAACAACCTGTTCTTCAACGCCATCTTCTCGGCAAACGTGAACAACGGAAGCATCGAGACCTATTACGGAGAAAACACATTCCACTCAAAACTGCTGCGAAGGGCTGGTTCCGACGGAACAGTATCCAGCGACAGCTACATGCCATACGGCGGTGAATACACAAGCCAAAAAAACAAAAACGTGGGATGGACGGCACGACTGCAGGGAAACTACAACAAATACATAGGATGGAAACACAACATCAACGTGGCGCTGGGATTCGAGGCTTCGTCGGCACACGTCACCGGCGACAGCTACACACAGCGCGGATACTACAAGGACCGTGGACGCTCGTTTGCCGTCAATATTCCTGAATCGTTCACAAACTACTGGTCGTGGATGAGGTCCAATGTGCCCACAATCACCGACTCAAAGACCAATATGGTGAGCGCATACGCCACATTTTCCTATTCCTACGGCGGGCTGTTCACCGTGAATGCCAACGGCCGTTTCGACGGCAGCAACCAGTTTGGCAGCCGCAGCAACGAGAAACTGCTGCCCATCTGGAGCGTATCGGGAAATGCCAACCTGCGCGACATCATGAAGATAAAGGCGAAATGGCTCGACGACCTGCGACTGAAGGCATCCTACGGCGAGCAGGGCAACATGCTCGACAACCAGACATCGGAGCTCATAATAAAAAAGGGCGGAATGAACTCGTTCTATAACGAAATGGAATCTACCGTGGCATATTTTGCCAACCCTGACCTGAAATGGGAAAAGACACGCTCAATAAACACGGGCTTGGAGGCAAGCCTGTTTGACAGCCGCCTGCAGCTTGAGGTGGAATACTACAACAAGCACACCACCGATGCCTTTATGAGCAAAACCATCAGCGACGTAAACGGATATACTTCATACATCATCAACTCGGGAACAATCACCAACAGCGGTTTCAACTTCACACTGACGGCAACTCCCGTAAAACTGAAAGACTTCTACTGGATATTCTCAGGAAACCTGTCGAAGATATATAATAAGGTGAAAACCGCTCCGGGTGCCGAGACGTATCAGCGAAATGACTTTCTCACAGGAAACGCCGTTATCGAGGGACAGCCCGTGGGAACATTCTATTCGTTTAAGTTCTTGGGACTGAGCCCCACAGACGGCGGACCGCTCATTGACGACATGGAGGAGCGTCAGGAGGAAATCAACAACGTGAGCAACTATGAGCTCTACACCCGCGTGCTGACTCCCTCGGGCCGCCGCGAGCCGGACATCACGGGCAGCATCAACAACACATTCACATACAAGCAATGGCGGCTCAGCTCCTCGCTTGTCTACAACCTGGGAGCAAAGACACGGTTGTTCCGCCTGTTCGACGGCTTCGCAACAACGGGCTCGGCATTTATGGCAGACCACAACATCAACCGCGACTTTCTCAACCGCTGGCAAAAGCCCGGTGACGAGCTGAAGACAAACATACCGGCGGTGATTGGCAACGGCAACAAAGACTACTGGTACTATAGCAGCCACTGGAACTCGCGTCTTGCCAACAATGCCTGGGAAATGTATGATTACAGCACGGCGAGAGTGGTAAGCGCCAATTATCTGAAACTATCCAACCTGTCGCTCACCTACGAGTTCAGCCGCAAACAGCTCGACCGCATGAAGCTTGACCGTCTGGCAATCATCCTGAGCGGATATAACCTGCACACATGGTGTGACAAATCACTGCGCGGACAAACCCCTACCCAAGGCGGTTTCACAGAGATACAGCTCTCCGACACCCCAAGCTACACTCTTGGCGTATCAATTAATTTCTAAAACAAAAGACGTATGAAACTAAGATATATTATACTTGCTGTCTCGGCAATGACCATGAGCAGTTGCGGGGACTTTCTTGAGGAGTCGTCCCAAGACCATGACTATGTACGCTCATGGAACGACCTTAACGAACTGCTTATAGGCGACTGCTACATGCCGTCGAACAACAGCAACACTTTCAATACCTTCGCAAATCCGGGAATGTTCCTACATCTTCTTGCCGACGAGCTGCAGGAGGTGACAGAAGGCGCGGGCATTGGCGGCGCAAGTTTCGACCAACACGAGCCGCAATACGGATACATAGGCTGGCAACAGCGCTATGGAGTGGACGAGAACTACACAAAGTATTTTCAGGAAAACACTGCATGGACCACAATGTATAAATACATCAATGTGGCAAACAACATACTGGAAGCTGCCAAGGAACTGCCCACGGCACAGGATGAGGAGAAAGCAGGAGTTAGCTACGTGAACGGGCAGGCACACTTTCTGAGAGCATTCTATCTGTTCTGGCTCACAAACACCTACGGTCAGCCCTACAGTCCACAGACAGCAGGCACCGAGCTTGGCGTGCCTGTAAAGACAACAAAGGAAGTGGAGGACATTATCTTCCAGCGCGCCACCGTGCAGGAGTGCTACGACCAGATTGTCGCCGACCTCCACTCTGCCGAGCAGGAGTTTGAGGCATCAACGATGATTCCACGCAAGAGCGTATTCCGTGCCGACATCACATCGGTGCAAATGCTTCTCAGCCGCGTGTATCTCTATATGCAAGACTGGGACAAGGCTGCAGAATATGCCCAAAAAGTAATAACAGCCAAACCCGCACTGCAGGATTTAAACAACACCACCGGCGATTTCGCCACGAAAGACAACCCCGAGACCATATTCAGCATGGGCGGCGATGACTTGCCCGCATTTCAGTGCAACTGTGTACAATGCCTGAAAGTGAGCGACGGCTTGTTCAATTCCTATAGCATCAACGATGCACGCCGCAACCAGTGGTTTTGGGAATACGGCGCATTCCACGGACTGACAAAACAACCCTTTCCTTACGCACTCTACGGCTCAAAGGATATGACTGACAGAACTTCCTACTGGAAATACTGGCAATATCCATCACTGCGGCGCGAAATATCATCGCTGTTCTGGCTGCGCACAGGCGAGGCATACCTCATACTTGCCGAAGCCGAAGCTTACCGCGGCAACGAGGAGCCGGCACGCACAGCCCTGAACACGCTGCGCCGCGCACGCTTCTACAAAGGTGCAGCCGACTGTGATGTAAAGTCAGAAGGAAGCCAACTGATAAGCGACATACGCAACGAGCGCCGCATAGAGCTGATGGGCGAAGGACACCGCTGGTTTGACCTGCGCCGCTACCGTGTGTGCAGCGTGCAGCCGGAGAAGGTGGAGCTTACCCACACTTACACGTGCTACAAGGAACGCGGCTCACAGGAAATAGTGGAAACCCGGCTGTTCGTTCTTGAAAAAGACGACCCGGCATGGACTTGCCCAATACCACAGGATGTGATAGACTTCAACGTGGGAATGCCTAACAACGGCAACAGGCACAAGGAATATACAGTAGTAAAATAATCAAGGGAAAAAGACAAACAGCATGAAAAAGATAAAACTTCTGCAACTCATGGCACTTATTGCTGCCATGGCAGGCATTTCAACAGCATGCAGCGAGGAAGACGAACCCGTTGCCGGTGAATATGACATAGCTTCAAATTACATGCCTGCAGCCGACGACAACAGCGAGACAGCACAGATGCGCCGTGCCTTCACCGAAAAATACGGTTCGTTTCTGCTCTTCAACGACACTCTGCAGCATGTGTTCTTAGGCAAAGACATAAACGGTGACGACCGCTACTTTACGGAGCACATCGACATAGAATATCACATAGGACAGACATCAACATCTTATGACAAGAACTACAGCTACACACTCATCACAGATGTCAGCACACAGCGTATGGCTGTGGAGTTTCTTGAAGAATACATACTGCCGCATCTCGGCACGAAGCTCAAGCCGTTCTCATGGCTGCTCGCGGCTACCATCACTCACCAGACAGACATAAACGCCATAGTACGTCCATACGCAGTGACAGGACAGAGATGCTATGCCTTGAAAATGAACGACCTGAAACCGTCAAGTACGGAAAGAGTGAAGCAACAGCTTGCAAACCGCCAGCTAACGGTTGTTGTGGCTGGACTTGTAAATACCTACAGCGAGGAGTTCAGTGATTTCATTGCTGTGAGTGAATCTAAATACGGGCAAAACATGGGCACTACAGTTACCGAGGAGCAGCTTCAGCTATTGCGCAGTAACGGCTTCATTGGTTTCGGTGCCAGCAGCAAATCCAGCTATCCCAAACGCAACGAGGACATAAACGCATTCGTAACAACGGTGGTGAACTACAACGATGAAGCATTAGAGCGTATGTATGGAAGCTATCCGCAAGTGATGCGCAAGATACAGATTCTGAAAAACGAACTTACGAGATTAGGCTACAAATTTGACATATAAAAAGTAAATATTGTAAATATGATACGACACACTTTTTCTCTATTGTCGGCAGTTGCATTGGCGGTGCTTTGTCTCACTGCATGCGGCGATGACGAATATTCATCAGAAAGCATCGACTTTACGCCTGTAAAAGCAACGGCACAAGGTACATTTACCGACTCACGCGACGGCGAGACATATAATTGGGTGCGCTACGGCAACACCGACTGGATGGCAGAGAACTTCAGACTGGAGATGAACGATGTAAACAAATGCCGCCTTTACAATCTTCAGGAGGGAGAAGCCGAAAGCGACAAGCGACCACCGGTAGACCCTAACCGTTACGGCAGACTGTACACATATTATGGAGCCGTGGAAGCATGCCCTGAAGGATGGCGGTTGCCCGCAGATGACGACTGGAAACAGTTGGAAATTGCCATGGGCATGAGCCACGGAGATGCAGACCGGCGTGAGTGGCGCGGCAACGTTGCAGGCAAGATGCTCTCATGCTATGACCGCACTACAGACCTGAACCTGCTGCTTGGCGGCTACTATACCTACCATACGATAATGTCTACTCCCGGATTCCGCTTCCTTGGGTCGCAGGCATTCTACTGGACTGCCACTCAAGATACAGAAAAGGAAACAGGATATTATTTCTACCGTAAAATGGTGTATAACCGCGGCAGTGTGTACCGCGAAAGCATGGAAACAGGTCAGTACCTCAGTGTAAGATATGTACGCGATGCCAAGTGAGTGCCCTCAAAGGATGAACATCCCCGGCAGACTGAGCCGGTTGCTGGCTGCAGCTGTGCTGATGCTCACGGCTGCCACAGCCGTGGCACAGAGTTCCGACATACATGCCTATCTGTTGAACATAGGCAAAGGCAACAAAGTCTATACTGCCTTCGGACACACAGCCTTGCGCATGACCTGCCCCGAGCGCAGTCTCGACTACTGTTTCACCTTTGAGATGGACATGCACCAAAGCAACTATGCAGATGTGTTGCTCCGCAAGGCAAAAGCAGGATTTGCAGTGGTGCCTACAACGAAATTCCTGCATGAATACAGCACTGAAGGGCGTGGAGTGGCTGAATCGGAACTGAATCTCACCACAGAGCAGAAACAGGAAATGTGGCGGTTGCTTGACACTGAAGTGAGACGTGGAGCTGCATGGACGTTCGATTTTATCGACAACAACTGCACCACAATGGTGCTATACATCATTGAAAAGGCAATTGCTCCAGCCACAATAGAATTTACCCAAATGCCAGAGTGCATGCACGGCACACAAGCCGATGTGCTCAATCAGATATCGCAGGAATCGCCATGGGTGAGACTGGCGCTTGGAGCAGTGCTACACGGAGAGCTAAGCCAGCCGGCGCATCCCATGCAGATGGCTGCGCCGGAAATCATTGCGGAGATGCTGCCCACGGCAGTCATTGCCGACAGTGCACACAAACACAGGCTGCCGTTGGTAACAGGCTGCCGGACTTTGCTCAAAAATACAGTCGTGGCACGTCCTTGTTCCTTCAGACCATGGATGGCAGCTGTCCTGACAGTCGTTGCGACAGTAACAGCGCTTGGCACAGTGATGATTAGAAAGAGAAAGAAACGTAGAGCCTGACAATAACAGACAATACAAAAAGTTTAACAACAATAAAAAATTAAGTTTATGAAAAAGATTTTTACTAAAGCTATGCGCGCAACCCGGTTGATGACCACAATGATTGCGCTGGTAGCATCAACAAGTGCGGCATTTGCCGGCGGTGACGGCTATTTTTCTTACTTTGCCGACCTCATTGCCTATCCTACAGGTGCAGGTACGGTGTATGCAGATGCATCATCCTCCACTGTGCCTGAATTTGACGGCGTGGAGTTCAAGGACTTCACCGTACCGTCAGAACAGGTGGAGGTGAAGTATGTCACACAAGGTTCCGTAATGGGCTATAACGCAACAGCCATACCTGCCAAAGGATGGATATTTGCAGGATTCAGCGGAGCAAAGAAGAATGCTGAAGGTGATCCTGTGTTCAGCGACAGCATCTGTGTAACGGGTAATCCGGGATATCTAAGTGTGACAGCGACAATGAAGAGCGATGATGAAGCGTCGGCACTCGCAAACTTCCCGCTTGTGTCGGACACTACCCACTATGCCCTTTTCACCCATATAGCAGTGAGCGTGGCAGAGGGACAGGAAGACTTCGGAACAGCAAAGATAAGCAAAGTGTGCAATGAGATAGGCGACAAGGTGACGCTGACAGCCACTCCATCGGAAAAAGATGCAACGGCTAAGTTTGAATACTGGCTTAATGCCACAACTGGCGAGAAGACCACTCAAAACCCGTTGGAGCTGACCGTTGCCGATACCGCACGTTATCAGGCTTTCTTCACCAGCGACAACGGTATAAGAATCAACTTCCCCGAAGAGGGCGGAAAGATTGCATTCCACGCCGACTGTGGATACAGCATGCCATACAGTATGCAAGCACTTAAATTTGAAAACCGCTCTGATCACGAGGAATGGGGAAGTGTAGTGGCTGGCGACTCATTGGAATATGATGCGACATCGGGAAAATGCTATCAGGAACCCGACACAATAAGATATACACTCTACAAAGGAGAGACTTATATCCTGTATGGCAAAGGCATAAAGACACTCACAAAATATGAGAGCGCGATACTGGAGCAGAGCTACAACCAGTTGGCTTGGAGCGGAGAAGAAGGAAAGAAAGTAAGCGAGCTGGCTGTAACAAGCCATTACTACAGCGTGGATATAGACAAGAATGAATTCAATCTCTTAGCTGCAGATGCCACAATAGCTCCCAACACCGCATATCTGGCTCTCACCAATGCAAGCTATGAGAAATATGGACTGAAAGAGGCTCCTGGCACCATCTACTGGATTAACCCGCAGACATCCACAAGCATAGACGAGATTACCGTAAACGGGGGGGGTATCAAAGAAAGGCATATACACCATTGACGGCAAGAAACTTGACCGCATAACAAAGACTGGTCTTTACATTGTGGACGGTGAGAAACGCTTCTACATGAAGAAATAAACTCTCTATGAAAAAATCATTTATAACGTTCTTTCTAATATCTGGGCTGATTACGGTTTCAACCGCCGTAACAGCCCAGACTGAAGGATTCACGGTAAGAGGCACAGTAAATTTGCCCGACGGCTATGAGGCTGGCATCTGCTGCCATACCGATACGATGTACTCTGTGGAGGTTGCCCACGGAACGATAAAGAACGGACAGTTTACGCTGCATGGCAGACACATGGACCAACCGCAGCCCGGCACTCTAATGACCAACAACATGAAACTGGTAAGTGCCAAGGGATGGCCCGTAGACTCCATAAGATGGACATACACTGACATATTTCTGTCGAACGGCGAAATCACCGTAGACAAGGATTTCACCATTACCGGCGGGCAGGTGCAGACTGACTTCAATGAATGGCAGAAACTGAAAGCCGCACATACCGACAAAGCTGTATCGGCAGAAGAGGCATTTATCGCCGCACATCCGCAGAGCGTGATATCTGTGTGGCTTGCCAACGACATGCTGAAACGTGGATACAACCTGACGAAAGAGCAGGTGGAGCAATTGGAGAGGACCATAACATCCGTACCTCAGGACACTGCACGCATGTCGGAATTCAAGAAGCGCATTGCCTTTGCCAAGAAGACCACCAAAGGCGGCAATCTTGTAGACTTGGAACTGGAAGACATCAACGGCAACATCTGCCATCTCACCGACATTGTGCCTAAGAACAAATATGTGCTTGTCGACTTCTGGGCGTCGTGGTGCGGCATCTGCATCGCCGCCATGCCTGAGATACAGCGCATAGCCGAACAGTACAAGGACAAGTTTGCAGTGATAGCCGTGTCAATCGACACTAAGCGTGAGGCATGGAAAGCCGCAATGGAGAAACATCCGGAGCCTTGGCCGCAATATGTCACCACAAAGAACGGCTATCAGGACTTGTTTCACAAATATCAGGTGGGCAACGGCGTACCTTATTATATTATGATAACTCCTGACGGCAAGGTGCTCAACTCACCTTCGCATCCTAAGGCTGTGAAGGAAATACTTGACAAATATAACTAAAATTTTACCTATAAACAAAAACAAAAAGATGAAAAAATTTTTTCTTTCAATGGCTGCTGTATTATCAATGACTGCAGCAACAGCACAGAACGGGTACAGAATAACCGGTACGGTGGACGACTGTGTAGTGCCTGGCGACACAATATACCTGTGCAACGTGCAGGGATTCTTCAGCTTTGTGCCTGAGGACACAACAATAGTGCAGGCTGGCAACAAATTTGAATTTACGGGCAACTTCGACGGTCTGACCACTCGCTATGTACTGCCAATCCATAACGGTACTTCCGCCACATTCGCAGAGGTGATGCTTGAGAATGCCGACATCGAGATGCAGATTTTCAAGGATGAAAAGAAAAACGTGATGAAGGGTGGTCCAGCCTACAAGCTCTACAAGGAATATGAAGCAGGTAAGGAAGTGTATGAACGCCAAATAGAAAAGCCATGGGCTATTGTGATGGACAGCACTACCACAAAAGAGGCAAAGGCTGTGGCACAAGCCACCGTAGACTCTCTCTCCGCACTGCGCGATGCCTATACAAAGAAGTACATCGTTGAGAATATCCCATCGCCTGTGTGCGACATGCTGTTCATCTATCATCAGAAGCTCTTCACCGAGGCTGAGCAGGAAGATGTGCTGAAAAGAATGGGCGAAGGTCATCACTATTATTACTACAATCTGCTTATGGCAGAGCGTGCAGCAACAGCAAGAACAGCCGTTGGACAGCAGTACACCGACCTGGCTATGCCTGGACCCGACGGAAAGACTGTAAAGGCAAGCGACTATGTGGGCAAAAACCGCTATACCCTCATAGACTTCTGGGCTTCATGGTGCGGTCCGTGCCGTGCCGAAATGCCTAATGTGGTGAAGGCATACGACCTGTATCATGCAAAGGGATTTGAGGTTGTGGGCGTATCGTTCGACAACAACAAGGATGCATGGGTGAAGGCTCTCACTCAGCTCAAGATGCCATGGCCGCAGATGAGCGACCTCAAGGGTTGGGACTGCGCTGCCGCACCGCTCTACAACGTAAAGGGCATACCTGCCAACGTACTCGTTGACCAGAGCGGAAAGATTGTAGCAAAGAACCTGCGCGACAAAGACCTTCTTGACACGCTGGAGAAACTGATGAAATAAACATAATAATTCTCCGTATGCAAATTTGTTTTCTGCATACGGAGAATTATTTTTTGTTATTTGCCGTTATTTACTTATCAGCACCACGGCGTATGCCGAGATTCCTTCCTCACGACCGGTGAAACCGAGCTTTTCGGTGGTGGTTGCCTTTATGGATATGTCGTCAACATCACAGCCTATAACCCCGGCAAGACACTCCTTCATGGCGGGGATGTGGGGATTCATCTTGGGACGCTCGGCGCAGATGGTGGCATCGATGTTCACAAGACTGTAACCCTTGGTGGCTATCAGCTCAATGGTCTTACGGAGGATTATCTTGCTGTCCATACCGTCTGTCTCAGCCGAGGTGTCGGGAAAATGATAGCCAATATCACGCATGTTAGCAGCACCGAGCAGTGCGTCGCAAATGGCATGAATGAGAACGTCGGCATCGCTGTGCCCCAGCAGTCCCTTTGAATGTTCTATCCTTATGCCGCCCATCCACAAGTCGCGGTTTTCCACCAGCTGGTGGACGTCGTATCCCATACCTACACGTATTTTCATGTCTGCTTAATATATTATATAATTTATATAACTTATATATTTCTATATATTCTATTTTTATATCCTTATCGTTTAAACAAATCCTTTATTCCGTCCATGTCGAAAGCCAGCGAGAAACGCAGTGTCTGGTCAAGAGGATTGCTTTTGGCTGTGGCAATGACATATCCCACATCGAGCGAGAACACATTCATGCGGAATCCTCCGCCAACGGTGAAATACGTCTGGTTACCCTTGTTTTCGTTCTGATGATGGTAGCCGGCGCGCAGCGAGAACTGGTCGTGATACACATATTCGGCACCCACGCTCCACTGAATCTCCTGCAGCTCCTCCTTGAATCCGCCTGGAGCATCGCTGAAGCTCTTGAACATTCCCGAGATGGCGCTCACATCGCTATATTCTCTCACCACGCGGTCCTGATATTCCGACGCGCTCTCGCCTTCCTCCTGCACGGGCACGGTGGGCACGAGCAGCTTGTTGGCGTCGGCGGCAATGGTGAAGCGGTTGTACTCGTCCACAGGAATCATAAGCGAAGCTCCTATACGCAGATTGGCAGGCAGAAACTGGCTGCGGTCGTCGCCGAAATAGGATATCTTGCTGCCAATGTTGCTGATGTTCATTCCGAGACCTAACTGGCACTCTCGCGGACCGATATTTATATAGTTGTTGTAATACATGGAGAGGTCGGCGGCAAAAGCTGATGCTGGCGATGAATCCTCGCTGTAGTCGTAGCGCAGGTCGGAATAGATCCAGCGTATGCCTGCGGCAAGAGAGAACTTCTCGCTGAGCATGAGCGAGTATGCCACGTCAAGAGACATTTCGTATGGATTTACGGTCATGGCGTTATCATCATCAGAAGTCATTACCTCACCGAGCGAGAAATAACGGATGGAGCCCGAGATGGCACTGTAGTCGCCGATGCGGTAATAGCCCGAGACGTATGCCAGGTCGATGTCGTTCACCAGCTGGCGCAGCCACGGAGTGTAGTTGAGCGACAGTCCGGCGCGGCTGATGCAGAACGGATACTTTGCGGGATTCCAATACTGTGAATAGACATCGGGGTCGGTGGCAACGCCCACGTCGCCCATACCTGCGGCACGGGCGTCGGGGGCAATGATCTGCGATATCACTGCATGGTCTACAGGATTAAACTTCGTAAGTTTGCCGTCCTGTGCCTTGGCGGCTATGCCAACAAGCATGAGCAGGGCTATTGCCGCTATTCTGTTTGTAATTGTCATATTTCGTTGTTATTGTATTATTATCAGTTTCTTTGCCTTCGACACATACGAACTGCCTTCAGCCCTCACCCTCACACGGTAGAGATATACTCCTGTGGACAGCCGTCCTCCGCCGCTCATCGACAGGTCCCAGTCCACAAACACTCCTCCGCGGTCGGGAGTTGCCGTGGCGGCATGGCTCCACAGATGTCTGCCAGCCATGTCGAACACATCCACCACAAAGTCAATACTGGTACTGATGCGGTCGCTCACGATGCAGAACTGCGTGCTGGTGGTGGCTGGATTGCGCGTACAGCTTATGTCTATCAGTTTCGGCTGGATGCCATGTTCCACACGGAAGTCGAGCTGCGCCGTTGTAGAATTGTTCAGCACATCCCATGCACGGAATGTCAGCGTGTGCCTGCCAGCCTCAAGCGCCGGAATGCTGAACCCAACCGTGCCGCTCTGGTAGCTGCCGAAGTCGTATGTGAAGTAATCGTTTAGATTATACGTCCTGTTCATGTCGCCGTCGATTACGAGCTGTATGTTGTGACCTATGCCGCTGCCCGAGGCGTTGATGCCGTCCTCATCGTACAGCTGCGCCACAAAATAGGGAGTGGCATTCACCACGTCGCCGTTGGCAAACCTCTCCTCATTGAGATAGCAGAACACCGATGGACCGAGCGAGTCGGTCTTTGCCTCATCGTAGCCGTTGAATGCTATCATTGCGTTCCACCCGGCAGCGGTCACGGCATTGTCGTCGCTCACTGCATAGAGTATAATCTTTCCTGTCTCATCGCTGTAGCTGATGTCCTTCGGCACGGCAAACGAAAAACTGAAGCGACCGTTGCGCACATTGTCCGTACCCTTGAAGATGTTGTTCTGACGCATGTCAAACTCAAACGGCGTGTCAAGCTTCGTATCACCTACAGCCGAGGGATTAAGATTGCACACCACATGCTGGACAATATCCTGCACCACAGGTGTTACGCTGCCGTTGAACGTTTCGCTCAGCGCGCCGTTGTTCTCAATATGTCCGGCAATGGTAACCACCTCGCCCGCCCTCAACTTTTGCAAGCCTTCCTCAACAGACTTGCCGGCTATGCTGTCTACCACAGCCGTGGCTGTAGGCGAGGCAAGACACAGCGCCGGGTCGCCAAGCAGGGCATACTGCAACTTGTTCAGCGTTGCATCCTGATAGGATCCACTTTCCGAAGGTCTTTCCACCAAACGGTTCTTGCTCCTGCGCACAGCCTCACCCATTGCCACCTTGCCGCCAGCGGTGCTAAGCACTTCCTGCATAAAGTTATAGTTGATGTGCTGATTCTGCGAAGCATACACAGTACGTGCCGCACCGAAAAACGCCACGGCTCCACCGTCTTTATTGAACAACGCACCCTCGCCAAAGTTATCTTCCTGACCGTCATACGGCATAATGTCGCACGATGCGGCAACCCACAGCGGCAGGTGCTTGTTCTTTGCATTTATAAGATAAGAGGCAAGGATGGCTTTCTCATGCGACATGGAGTATGGCGCGCCGTGACCGGTGTAGTTCATTATCAGCGCACCGTCGGCAATATAATTCTTAACCAAGTCCGTCACTTCAGGATAGCTGTTGCCCGTCGACGATGCCTCCATCCTGTAGGCGTCCCACATTATCCGCTTTAAGTCGTAGGAAGGATGTGCGCTCTCAATGTGTCTGGCTATATTCTCCGCCTGCTGCATGTGACTGTTGCCATCACCGTCGTCACCCATAATAACAATGGTGTTCTGCCATGTACCCGGATTTTCGTTGTTGGCATACGCCACTATCTTGTCTACGGCAATCTTTGCATCGTCGGCATTGCGCGCCGGTATTCTTCCCACAGCCACATCCATCTTCCCCAAGAATCTGTAGCCGTTGGAAGTGGGATTGATAATCTCTATAGCCTCCTCGTCGTCAAGCAGGCAGAAGAAATCATCGGAAACATAATTATCTGTGCTGCTCACCGAGTTCTCACTCTCATACGACAACAGGAAGTTATCGGGTGAACAGTTGCGCCACTCGCCGCTGTTCATTCGGTTATCCCATGCGCAGTCGCCCAGGAGCAACAGATATTTCGGAGCTTCTTCGGGCGTGGCGGCACGGTCGTAGAGCATCTTCATATAGCGCTTATAGGCTGTGGCATCGGGGGTTCCGCTCGAAAACTCGTTGTAAATCTCGTCGGCAGGCACAATCCTCACCGTCATTCCGTCGCGCTGTTCGTGGAGTGCCTTCAGACGTTCAGCCTGCGCTCTTGTGTTCTGGCTCGCCGGAATGATGATAATCATGTCGGCAGTGGTGTGCGAATGTAAATCCTGTGCGGTAGTGCCATACACATACTCCGGTGTGGGGAATGTTCCGGCTGCAATATCGGGCAACGGCATGGCATCGTCTCTGTACACCCAGATGTAGTCGAGACGTATGTTGCCGCCCGCTTTGTTGACAATGGTAAAGTCGAGCTTTTCCGCACTGCTGTTTACTGCCGTGACACTTGTCGCAACAGATGCCGACGAATATTTAGCCGGAGTGTATATTGTCATGTCGCACAGATGCTCGCCGTTGAGCAGCACCTCTGCCGACGATGCAACGTCGGCGGTAAGCACCACTTTTATCTTCATACGGGTTTCCTTGCCCTGGTTGTCTGCCGTTTTCGGCATATCCATGCTGTATGTAGTCCGGTTGCCGGAAGTTATTGCCTGCGAGTTGAAAAGATGTCTGCCCCCATGAAACCAGGCATAGTTGTCCACCTCATAAAGAGCGTTGTTATAATAGCTGTCAGCCTTGACCGTAGCTAAAAGTTCTTCGCCGCTGATATGTGCTGGTTCTTCCTCACCCTCGGTTATAAGATAATAGCCATAGTCAGAATAGGTGTTTCTCACACGGTTACCATTGCCGGTTCCAGTAGTACTCAGCGGCTCACCGTTGAAATATACCGGTCCCTTTGCCCAAAACAGGCGCTTGCCGCCCTCAACACAGGTTGGCACTTCCTGCAGGTCATCGGTGGCAGAAAGATAGTCGGCTGTGAGAACCTCTGGCTGCAGATTGCCGCCATAGCCATAAATCCTAACTTTATCGGGATTACTAAAACCGGCACGGCGTATCACCTCGTTGGTAAGATTGTAAACACCCGTGGCTGGCACACGTATCTTTGCCCATTTTCCAGTGCTCATCACCGAGTGACCGGCATATCGCTGCAAGGTTCTTGCTGCAGCCTTCGCAGAACGTGTTCCTGCCTTTGCGGCACTGCCCCACTCCTCCGTGGCTTGTGCCTGCGCAGACTTTGCCGTAATGTCGAGCTTAAAACTTACCAGCTTCTTATATTTTCCTCCCTGTTTTACCAATGGCACAAACGCCACGTCGAGCACACCCTGCTTGCGGTCCACCAACACATAGCTGTGTACTTCGGGCAATTTTGGCAACGGCTTATTGCTTATACGCTTACATCGTTCAATGTCGGCTTTCGACATCGGAATATATTCGGGATAGGCAATGCGCACCTCATACACCGAGTCGGCAAAGTTGGAGCCAAGCTGTTTGGTATATGTAAAAACCGGCAACACAGAGTCTATCCTCACCTCATTGGCTGTGAGGTTGAAGAAATCCTGCGCATTACCCTTGACGGCAACGGATGCCATTACGGCAAACATTATTGCTCTTATTTTACACATACACCTTATTATATATTATTAGCCCTATTGGCCCTATATGCCTTATTAGCCCAATATACCCTATCAGCCCTACTATAGCCCTATCAGCAAGTCCTTAATCCCTACTTGCAGTTGAACTCCAGCACCTTGTAGTCCTCAAGATAGCCTTCCAGATGGTCGTCTATTTTCACCGGTCCCACTCCCACTGGCGTTCCGGTATAGATAATATCACCGGTCTTTAGCGTAAAGTAACGGCTGATATATGCTATCAGTTCGTCAACCTTAAACAGCATATCGCCACTGAACCCCTGCTGCACAGTGTTTCCGTTGATGTCGAGGCGGAAACGTATGCTCTGTATGTCGCGGAACTTCTCCACGCTCATCCAGTCGCCTATTGCCGCAGCACCGTCAAATCCCTTACACAGGTCCCATGGCTGTCCTGCCTCTCTCAGTTTGCGCTGCAGCTCGCGTGCTGTAAAGTCTATACCCACAGTCACCGCATCATAATATCTGTGGGCGAAGCGTTGCGGAATGCTTTTGCCCAAACGGCATATCCTCACCACCAGTTCGGTCTCGTAGTCTATCTGTCCGAGATCATCGGGGATAAAAAACGGTTTCTTGTCTTTAAGCAGCGATGAGTCTGCCTTGGTGAAAATCACGGGAGACTCTGGTTTATATAACGTACCATCAAGCTCTTTATTGTGCATGATGTAGTTCATTCCTACAGCAAATATCTTCATTTTACACCTTTTTAAGAAAAAAGGGAGTAAAGGCATGAAACCTAAACTCCCAATATATTTATTTGTTTTGCGGCAAAGACAACTTATATCCCTGCCTTTTCACACTGTCTTTGTAACAAATTACTCAGCAGCCAAGGTGAAACGCTTGTAGTTCTTGATTGCAAGCTCCTTGTCAAGGCTCTTCAGATAAGCGTCTACGCTAATCTTATCGCTGCCATCATGGAACTGGAACTCCTGGTCAACAAGACAGTTGTCCTTGAAGAACTTAGCCATACGGCCCTTGGCGATGTTCTGAATCATCTGCTCATTGAGGTTGGCAGCCTTGGCGGCAGCAGTCTCCTCCTTGATAGCGATAGCCTTGTCAGCCTCCTCACGAGTGAGCCATCCCTTGTTGATGTTCGACTCGATGTGGTCCTCGCTGTCTACGAGGTTAGGATTCAGACCAGCCTTCTTCAGGGCAGCCTCAACGGCTCTTGAAACCTGCTCCTCCTTAGTCTTCTGGATAGCCACCTGAAGCTCGTTGTCCTTAACTTCCTGTGGAACCGACTCCTCGTTGAGAGCCACTGGCTTCATGGCAGCCACCTGCATGGCGATTTTGTGACCGGCATCGGCGTTGTCCTGTGTCAGCTGTACCATGGTGCAGAGAGTGTGCTTGCCCATGTGGTCGTAAACCTCAACGTTCTCGCCCTCAAGCACATTGTAGCCATCGAGCTCCATCTTCTCACCGGTGATACCAGAGCGCTGTGTGACAGCCTCCTGAGCAGTCTGACCGTCAGCAAGCTTCAGCTCCTTAACCTCCTCAATGGTCTGAGCCTTTGCTGCGATGGCAGCATCGAGGATGCTCTGTGTCAGCGCGATGAAGTCAGCACCGTTAGCCACGAAGTCGGTCTCACACTTCAGTGCGAGGATAGCGGCGAAGTTGCCTTCCTTCTTCACGAGCACACAACCGTTTGAAGTCTCACGGTCAGAACGCTTGGCTGCAATGGCGAGACCACGCTCACGGAGCAGGTCCTTAGCCTTGTCGAAATCACCCTCAGCCTCAGTAAGAGCCTTCTTTACATCGGCAAGACCGGCGCCGGTCATGGCACGCAGTTTCTTTATATCGTCAATTGAAATTGCCATTTTATTCTTTATAATTTTAAGAGTTTAACAATAGTTTTATGGATTTCCGCTTTCGGGAGTGACTTTGTTCCCGAAAGCGGAATAATAATTCCTTAGATGTTGTGGTTTTACTCGGCAGCAGCCTCAGTCTCCTCAGCCTTTGGCTCGTCCTTGCGTGCCTTGCGAACACGCTTGCCGTCACCCTGAGCGGCAGCAGCAGTCTCGTCAGCCTTCTCCACCTTGCGCTCCTCAAGACCCTCGGCAATAGCGCCGCAGCATGCGTTGAGGATAATCTCCACGCTGTCCTTAGCGTCGTCGTTGGCTGGGATTACAAAGTCGATATCCTTAGGATTGCTGTTGGTATCAACGATACCGAACACAGGAATACCAAGACGGCAAGCCTCCTTAACGGCGTTCTGCTCCTTAACTACGTCAACAACGAAGAGTGCAGAAGGCAGACGGGTAAGGTCTGCGATAGAACCGAGGTTCTTCTCCAGCTTTGCACGCTGACGTGTAACCTGAAGCAACTCACGCTTAGAGAGGTTGCTGTATGTACCGTCGTTCATGAGCTTGTCGATGTTCGCCATCTTCTTCACAGCCTTGCGGATGGTTGGGAAGTTGGTGAGCATACCGCCTGGCCAGCGCTCTGTAACATACGGCATGTTTACGCTTGCTGCTTTCTCGGCAATCACGTCCTTGGTCTGTTTTTTAGTAGCTACGAACAAGATCTTCTTGCCCGATTTTGCAATCTGCTTCAAGGCGTCTGCGGCCTCGTCGATCTTGGCCACTGTCTTGTGCAGGTCTATGATGTGAATACCGTTACGCTCTGTGTAGATGTATGGAGCCATTGCAGGACACCATTTGCGCTTGAGGTGACCGAAGTGGCAACCTGCCTGAAGCAGCGCGTCAAAATTTGTTCTTGACATTTTTCTTAATGTTTTAATTTGTTGTTTACTTTCTTTTTAAATTCTTTATCGTGCCGGCCTTTTCAATTTGTTACTAAATGATTCAAGAGCGGCACTTTGTTCAGAATCAGCCAAGGAGTAGTCGCCAACAGCGTTGGGAGTCTCCCCGGTTTAGATACTAAACTTTTTTCAGTGTTTAGTGTTTGGTGTTTAATTTGCGGTGTTAGGCGTTGAGTATCATGCAATCCTAAGTTCCAAAACAGAACACTGAACCATAAACACTGAACACTGGATTTAACGCTTGCTGAACTGGAAGCGGCGGCGTGCCTTTGGACGACCTGGCTTCTTACGCTCAACGGCACGTGAGTCACGTGTCATGAAGCCCTGCTTCTTCAGAGCAGTCTTGTCCTCTGCGTTAATCTTCACCAGTGCGCGGGCGATAGCGAGGCGGAGAGCCTGGCTCTGGCCGGTGAAGCCACCACCGTCAAGGTTAACCTTGATGTCATACTTCTCAGCAACGTCGAGCAATGCCAGAGGCTGCTTAACAACGTACTGCAGGATTGGTGATGGGAAATATTCTGTCAAATCCTTCTTATTGATAGTGATCTTGCCTGTACCCTCTGTCACATAAACACGGGCAACAGCCTCCTTACGGCGACCAACTGCATTAATCATTTCCATATCTTCTCAATTATTTATACTGGTTAATATCAATTGTCTTTGGCTTCTGTGCCTCCTGCTTGTGCTCTGTACCCTCATAGATATAGAGGTTGTTCATCAAGCTGCGTCCAAGAGGACCCTTTGGAAGCATACCCTTAACGGCATGGCGGAGGATACGCTCTGCACCGCCCTCGCGCTTGCGAAGCTCGGCAGGAGTATTGAAACGCTGACCACCAGGATAACCTGTATAACGAGTGTAGACCTTGTCTGTCTCCTTCTTTCCTGTGAATACCACCTTTGAAGCGTTGATGATAATTACGTTGTCACCACAGTCTACGTGTGGAGTGAAAGTTGGCTTGTACTTGCCACGGAGCAACTTTGCTACCTTTGAGCAGAGGCGGCCTACAACCTGATCGGTTGCATCGATAACCACCCACTCCTTCTTTGCTGTTTCCTTGTTTACGGAAATAGTCTTGTAACTTAAAGTGTTCATCTTTAATTTTTAAATTTTACTACTAAAAAACATTTTTTTTTCACCAAATATTGTGCTGCTGGAACAGCACGCGAACGCCGATTCACTAACCGTCACGCCCGGCCAAAGGCTATGACTATTAACACGACATTCAACGGGGATTCTAAGTCTCTCCCCTAATAATCGGACTGCAAAGGTACATATTTTAATTTATACAACAAGCATTTTATATTACAGATTAGCAAAATTTAACCGTTTTATCTATTTTTAACCAAGTTATTACATAATTGTGTCCGACTTTCATCTACAATAAATTTGTTTATTTCATATTTATTATGTAATTTTGCACACAAAATAATACGCTATTTACATCTACGACACACCAAAACTACAATACATTATGATAAGAATCTTCAAAGTATTGCTTGCCATTATGGCATTTCCAGTATATATGGCTGCACAGAATCCAATAATCAACCACATGTACTCGGCTGACCCTTCGGCGCGTGTTTTCGGTGACCGCCTGTGGCTATACCCGAGCCATGACAAGGATGACGCACTGAAGTTTTCAATGGAGGACTATCATGCCTACAGCACCAGCGACATGCGTGTGTGGCAGGACCACGGCACTGTGTTCAGTCCCATTGCTCAGACCACATGGGCAAAGGAGGCGGCATGGGCTCCCGACTGCATTGAGCGCAACGGTAAGTATTATCTGTATTATCCCACCGACAAGAAGCATATCGGCGTAGCTGTGGGCGACTCGCCGGCAGGACCTTTCCACGACCCGCTCGGTCATCCTCTCATCTCAATAGATTCTCCAGAAGTGGTGTGCGACCGCGACTTCATAGACCCATGCGTGTTTATTGACGACGACGGGCAGGCGTATTTGTTCATGGGACAGAACACCGTATGCGCAATAAAGCTTAACGACGACATGATTTCATACGACGGCAAAGTGTACATAGTGGAGGGTGTCAGGGATTTCTTCGAGGCTGTATGGGTGCATAAGCGCAACGGCATATATTACATGTCATATTCCGACGGACCTTTTCACGGACATGAGCCGCGCATAGCCTATTGCACGGCAAAGTCGCCGCTTGGCCCGTATGAATACCGAGGTGTGGTGCTTGGCGCGGTGAACAGCGGCACCAACCATCACTCCATCGTGAACTACAAGGGACAGGACTATCTTTTCTATCATACTGCCGACATCAGCACACGGCTTCATCCCGGCTATCATTGCGGAGTGCGGCGCTCTGTGTGCTGCGACTCACTTTTCTACAACGCCGACGGCACCATACGTCAGGTAAATCCCACGCTCGACGAGGCAAGGGCTTCACTGAAAGGAGTGAACGGCGACAGGCGCATGCAGCTTGTGGCGGGAAGCGTGGCAGCACCGGTGATAAAGGGCGGCATGGTTACGTTCTGCAGTCATGGAACAGACAATGCACGCAGCATTTTGCAACACCTGATAGACAGTTGCTCGGCGCATGGAGGCGGAACAGTAATTGTGGAAAGCGGAACACATTTCATGGACGGTCCTATTGAGATGAAGAGCGATGTGCACCTGCATCTGCGTGACGGTGTTACACTGCTGTTCAGCGACAATCCTGACGACTACCTGCCTGCGGTATTGTCGCGATGGGAAGGTACGGAACTCTACAACCGATGCTCAATGATTCATGCTCACGGACAAAAGAATTTTGCAATAACCGGTGAGGGCACGGCTGTGATAAATGCCAACGGAGGAAAGATGGCACGATGGGGAATGCCCGGCGGAGACCCGAACTTTAAGGAAAACATACACGGCACTCACGGCGTTACGCCGGAAAAAGCTGACGTCGACCGTCTGCGCACAATGGGCGATGAGCTTATCCCCGTGGAGCAGCGTCAGTTTGGCAAGGAGGCAAGGCTGCGCCCGTGTGCAGTGGAGCTAAATGCCTGCCGGCAAATACTCATAGACGGCATAACTCTGAAGGACAGTCCTTTCTGGTGCATACACCCTCTGTATTGCGAGGACGTTACAGTAAGAAATGTCACCATCGACTCACATTTTCCAAACAACGACGGTTGCGACCCGGAGTCGAGCAACAGGGTGCTGATAGAAAACTGCATCTTCCGCACCGGCGACGATGCAATTGCAGTGAAGGCTGGACGCGATGCCGACGGACGCAGGGTGAACCGTCCTTCGGAGAACATCGTTATCCGTAACTGTAAGTTCTACAGCAAGTGCAACGGACTGTGCATAGGTTCCGAGATGTCGGGCGGAGTAAGGAATGTGTATATGAAAAACATTGAGATTGGTGACGTGAAAAATGCCTTGCTCTTCAAGTCAAACCTCGACCGCGGAGGATATATAGAAAATGTATATATCGACTCTGTCGACATAAAGAGTGCGGCAGGAGCGGTGTTGCGGTTTGAGACCAACTATTTCGGTTATCGCGGCGGCAATTTCCCTGCCCGCTATTCCGATTTTGAAATCAGCAACATAACGGCTGGATCCGCCGATGCCTACGCCATATATTACGACGGCAACACGGAGAAGCCAATCAGCAATATCTCAGTGAAGAACTTCACTGTGACCCGTGCCACACATACACATTATTTATATAAGACCCGCAACTGCTCTTTTGTAAATTGCAGCGTAAACGGCAAGCAACTGCCCGAGCACCCCGAGGAGAGCAGCGAGCGCAAACAGTGTGACGTGTGGTAAACAAACTATAAAAACTATCAAAACACTACGACAATGAAAAAACTATTCACTTTAAGTGCCATCATTCTGAGCACGCTTACCGCCACAGCGCAAGCCGCTGCCGACAACACATTATCCACATTCAGCGAACTGTGCAAGAAACATATCTATACTGATTTCAAGCAAATGTACAAACCTCCCATCGGAGGTGTGCTGAAATATCCATTCATCACTCCCGGCAGTCAGGGCTACGCCAACGTGCTTTGGGACTGGGACTCATGGCTGAGCGATGTGGCGCTGCAACAGATTCTGCAGGACAGGGGAACAGCATCCGACAAGGCAGAGGCACTGCCCTACGAACAGGGCTGCATACTGAATTATCTTCATTACACCGGCGACGACGGCTATATGCCAATCTGCATCGACGCCAACACTGACCCATTGAAGATAAAGCCACAAGACATATATGCCACCAACATGCACAAGCCGATTATCGCGCAGCACGCCGCTTTCCTCATACGGCAGAACAACGGAGATGCTGGATGGCTGAAAGACAAGTTCGGCAGCATGAGGGCATTCATCTCAAACTACAAGAGCCACCACAGGCACAAAGCCACAGGACTCTTCTTCTGGCAAGACGACTTAGCCATTGGTGTGGACAACGACCCTTCCACATTCTTCCGCCCCAAACGCAGTTCTGCGTCCATCTATCTGAATTGCCTTATGCACAAGGAACTGAAGGCAATGGCATACATTGCCGAACGGCTTGACATGAAAGATGTTGCAGAGGGCTACAGGCAAGATGCCGCCGACCTTGCAAATGCCGTGAGACAGTATTGCTGGGATGAAAAGGACGGTTTCTATTATTCCGTAGACCTTAACCTGCTGCCTGTCACCAACAAACCTTCAATCGTCTTCGGACATGAGTTTATACTGCACGAGGGAGCACCGCGTGAATATCCGTGTCTGATACAGCGCATAGGTGTATGGTCGGGCTTCATGGCAATGTGGGCGGGCATAGCCACACCTCAGCAGGCTGAGCGAATGGTTAGGGAGAACCTGCTCGACAGCCGCACCTTTAATTCTCCATACGGTGTCCGCACTCTCTCCAAGCTGGAGAAGATGTACAGCACAAAGCCTACCCACAATCCTTCCAACTGGTGCGGTCCGATATGGGGCATATCCAACTACATGACTTTCAGAGGACTTGTAGATTACGGTTTCACAGAAGAAGCCCGCATGCTTGCCGAGAAAACCGTAACGCTATTCGGCAGCGACTTCCAGAAAGAGGGCGCGCTGCATGAGTATTACAACCCGGAAACAGGCGAACCGATAATGAACAAGGGATTCCAAAACTGGAACTTCCTTGTACTTAACATGATAGCATGGCTGGAAGGACGTAAAGCCGTCGTAGAATTTTAGAGGCAGGGCTGTCATGTTGTGTCAGGGAGGCAGCATGTAAATATTATTCTGAAAAATAACCGTTCTAAAAATTCTTGAAATAGAAAATGGAATGGCAATATAATGGCATTTCACACAAAAAACAAATGAAATTTTTCATGAACATAACTGACTTTGCCAACGAAGTTAACTGACTTTGGCAACGGAGTTAACTTACTTTGCCCAAGAACATAGGTTCATTTTGCTTCAGAAACAAGCAAAAAAGCCCGTTTTTTAATGTCATTTTCATAAAGCAAGAGACATGTATATTATTAACACTCTGATTAACAACACAATACAAATATTTAAAATTTCAAGTATTTGCAACCAATGTACAGTTGAATGATTTTAAGCGATTCTCAGAGGACTCTTTGTTATAATATTTTACCCATCCAATATCCATCTGCAATTTACACGAGGGTGTGTCATAAATCTACGGCATATTTCAAAATAATCCGTAGATTTTTGCCGCTTTTCGGATTTTTATTTGTATTCTTACACACTCAAAAGTATTAATATGAATAGAATATCTCAGAAAATAATACCATAATAAAACTTGGATCACCATATATAAGTATTTGGAATAACAAGAAAATATTTTGCAATAAGTTCTTTTTTTACTTTTTTCTTGCCGTTCTGCAAAAAATATATTACCTTTGCAGACGGATTAAGGGCATCCTTATCCAAAAGACATATTGGAAAAGAAGAAGCGTTATGCTTATCTCTTGCGAATGAAAACCTAGGAAATTTTCAAAGCGAACAAGAATGGCATAGTGGTTCTCACGCGTAGCGTGGGCTGCTATTACTACATCTGTTCGCATAGGTTTTCCTAGGACCTTCATTCAAAGATGTGACACATGCAGTTCCCACGCTTCACCGTATAATAAAAAGGCTGAGAAGGGACTGGTAAGCCGTGAAAAAACTATGAGATACAAACCTATAATCGGATTTTTGTTTGTTGCCGTTACACTTGCATCATGTACTTTGTTTAAAACATCGTGTAGGCAAAATACAGCTAAGAAACAAACAAATGTAGACTCTACATCTATTATCTACAATGATTCTGTAGACAATATTTTGCTTAATGCCAGTGAAGTGCGCCTATACGACATGGCGAACTTTGTGAACAAACATGACTCATTGGAAAAGCATGACAGCATTTTCAATTATGAGATAAAGAAAGACATGGGCATTATTAGGCAAAAGGAGAAAGAAGTGCTGACGTTCATAATTTCAGACAGAAAGTTGTACATAAAAAGGTATGAGCCAATAAAACACCCGTTCCACCCCAACATTACTTTGGAATTCACAAATAAACAATCGAAAGCATATATGTTTATTTCTTTTGCTACAGGGGAAATTGCAATATCAACAATCAACCAGCCTTTAAGATTTTATCTTATGAGCACAATACGTCCCATGGCAAGATGGGCTTATATGCTTTTCCCAGAAGAAAAATATTACAAAGAACTTATAAAATTATAGAATCATGAAGAAATACCTTTTGTTTGCATTTGTCCTATTGGGACTTATGCCAATCACTGTTTGCGGACAGACATTCCACGCTATCATATTTGCCAACACAAAAAATTCATCAATAGGAGAGTCGGTAGAAGTGGACTTCAATCGCATGGAAGTAGAAATGACAACAATCGCAAAATCTATAGGATATAATCTTAAGAAATCCTATTATTACGGGACTTCAGAGAGTTTTAGCCGCAACAGCTTAGAACAAATGATAAATGGCCTTTCATGTTCTCCTGATGACATCGTTTTCTTCTATTATTCTGGACACGGAGGACGTGCAGAGAACGAAAATACCATATTCCCAGAGATGTGTCTTTTTGTCAATGATGCTGATTTGGTAAGCAAATCTCAATTATATCCTCTTCACGATGTCTATTCGCGTATAAAGGCAAAAAATCCCCGTTTGACGATTGTCATGGGCGACTTGTGTAATTCTGTAATGGAAGGATTTTATAGAGATGTCAGCAAAGCATCGAAAGGAGCTACTATTTTATCAAAAGGAACATGCAATGTATATAAGAATCTGTTTTTGAACGCAAAAGGAGGCATTATAGTAGCATCAAGTGAGCCCAATTATACCTCAAGCTGTTATGTATACCAAGAAAACGGGAAATGGTATACTGCAGGCAGTTACCTTACTCATTCTTTTCTTTGCGTATTGAAATATTTTGTAGATAAAGGAGAGGATATCAGTTGGGAAAATCTTTTTGATAATACTATAGCGTTAACTAAAGATTATACAAAAAATAAAGAACACCCTCAAACTCCAATATATAAATCTGAGATAAGTAAAGTTGAAATACCTGTGAACAACAATATCAATTCTACTCCCCAACCGCCAACACCATCCAACGATGAGGTGACAAATCAAAAGGACAATATAGCCTATGCGTTGACTACAGTATGCAATCAGAGCATAAACAAACTTGAAAGAATACATAATATTCCCACAGCAAAGAACTATTTTGCAAACGCTCAGGTACGTGTGCAGGTAGTAGGCATTGACAACAAAACTATTGTCAATACCTGTTCTGTGGAAAGCTATTTAAACTATCTCAGCATGGCAACAAAGATGGATCAGGTGGTTGTACTTAATATCCAACAAAACTGTACGGGAAAAGTTACCTATATGAAAGTTCACGAAATACATTATCAATAAAAAAGAAAACAACTATGAGAAAATTATCATTATCAGTACTGCTTCTATTTTGCATTTCGTTGGGAAGTTTTGCCCAAGAGGAACGCAAAACATTCAAACTGACAGAAGAGGAGCGCAAAGCATTTGAAATACAGTGTCAAGAGCGTATAGACGCATTTCAGATGGGCTTGGAAATTATTGCCGACAAGCAACAAAGCGGAGAGTTGAAGAACCACTACATCACAACAATTCTTGACATGTTCATGGGTAAGGGGGAGCCTTGGAAAGACGTAAATGGAGGACAACACCGTGCTGTGAAAATGCAAGTGTCATCAGTTAATAATGGTACAACCAATGACGTTTTGTTAAAAAACTATCTGCCAGCCCTACGTGATTTGAAACAGTACACCTATGTGGAAATTAAGAAAGCAAAAACATGTGTCCTTAGCAATTTTCACCCAATCAGTGACAATATGTATATGGCAACATGTGCCTTCTTCCAATATTTTACAGGAAAGAAAGGAGAAGTGCTTGTTTACAAAGACTATACACAAAAGGATGTAGATGTCTATATACAACGCATTGAAGACGGTTCACTCGGTGCCTATTGGGACATGAAGTTTGGAGATATCAATGTTACAGAAACCAGAAAACAATAAATATATGAGACGAATGCTATTTTTTGCAATATTGTTTGTTACTACAGCAATAAGCAGCACAAATGCCCAAATTGTCTCAACTTATATTGACGAGACGGAACTGGAGTTCAAAGTGAAACTGATAGACGAGTTTTTCCGACGTTTCAATTATGAAACTGACTATAAGGGAACTTATATGGAAACACTGGCAGACAGTATGCGAAATGATACTGTTATGAAACGCAAAAACTTGATAACGCTTTTCAATAGAGAAACTTTTGAAAACAAAAACAAAGAGCTGGACTCTATTTCATCAAACTTCTTGGATTATGTGATAAAAAACAATAAGAAAATACACTATGAAGATTCCACTTGGTATGCAGAGGCTAAATCATCATATTTAATGAACGGGAAAAGTTATCCTATACGATTTTTCCTGAAAACTGAACATGTAAGAAATGACATCTACAAATGGGTTATTACTGATGTAAAAGCTGATTTATTCTCACATCTGACAGATTCCATCAACTCAAAGATTTCAATCTTGTCAGGGGCACATGGAACATCATTCATCACATTACCTGAAACCATCAATCTCAATGCAAAAAATGTAAGGGCTTTCTTTTGCAAGGATTACAAGGCAAGTCCATTATCCCTGTTTGAGTATTTGGTTACTACCGGTAAGATAAAGATACGGGATATAACAAAAGTCATCTATCATTTCCAGCTTGACGACTACAATTTCACAGTTGAACGGTTCGAGCGAGAAAAGACTTATAATAAAGGTTGGTTAATAAGTAAAATAACTAAAAACAATAAGCTATGAAACATCTATTTATTTTATTATTGAGCTGCATTCCAATGTTCTCAACAGCACAAACATTAACTGAGACGCAGAAACAAGAAGCCTTGCAGAGCGCCAATAATTTTTGTAACCTGCTAAAAAGATTTTGTGAGGGAGAAAGAACGCTTGACACACAAATCTATGGTTTGTGTTCGGGAAGTGACATTTCTGCCTATGACGAAATTAAAACGAATAGTGAGAAGACTATCAAAAATTATTTATTGGCTATTCAGACGAAACACCCAAGAGGACTAACAACTTCAATAAGTTCCCCTGCTCTTAGTAGCAGTAAAACATATATAGAACCTGTTGTAGGTTTATCTGTGGGATGGGGTGATGTTAATGGAGCCGATATGTCTACAACACAAATGTTATCTGTTACCCAAGAAAATGTAGCTAACATATATGTTGTTTTTGATATCACACAAGGTTTTCCATCATTAGGAAAGAATATAAATAAAAAATTAATATACAGTTTAAAAACAAAAAAAATTGTTGCATTCATTACCAGTAATGGTTCTTATATTAATTTTCTCAATGGTACTATGGCGGTGATTAGCAAAGACTACAAGAATGCCTTACATTATTTTGAAGCCGCAACAGGAAATGCGAGGTCATCATTGTCGAAAAAAAGCTATGGATTAGCACTATATTGTTGTATAATGTTGCAAGATTATGAAAAAGCTGTCATTTATGCAGAGAAGTATAATGACCCACTATATTTGTCTTTTATGAAAACGATGTATTTTTCTCTGAATGAAAAGATAGAAGAAGCCCATACCCATGCAATTCAATTAGAAAACATATTGTCACAAAGGAACGACATACCTAATGTGTCAAGAACAAATATGTATAAAGCGTTAGCTACAGTATTTTTAACGCCATCATCATATCAAAATCTCATGAAAGGGTTGTCTTATCTTAAGAAAGCTGATGTATTAGGCGACGCTGGAGCAGGATACCAGATTTTTGTTTACTGGACCATTTTTCATGATGATTTTATTCCTATAGAAGATGCATTTACATATCTTGAAAAATCTGCAAATGGAGGCTTTCCTCCTGCCTTCTATCAAATGGGAAGAATTGCAGAATATGGAACAGAAGACAAAGAAAAGGCTCTTTCTTGGTATTTGAAAGCAGCACAAGCCGGCAACCATATCGGTATGGCTGGTGCAGGGAAACTTCTTATTGAAAAAGGTGAGAAACAAAGAGGTATAGATCTACTTAAGAAAGCATTAAATGGTGATACATTAGAAAAACAATTGTATGATTGTGAAATGACAACCGGAGGATTACCACCATGGCCTAAGTCGCGCACAGATGTGCAGACATTGATGAACAAGTACAACGCGGAAAGCAGCAATACTCATACAAATACAACAACCACAAACGTGTCAACATTTGTCAATACGCCCATAAATAGCAACACTATTAATAACGGCAATACTAATGTCCATAACACCAGCAGCAGTTATTCAAATCGCCGAAAATATCGCAGGCCTTTCAACTGTCCTTATGAAAATTATCATCAAGCTGGTTTTTCTATTGGATATGTGCAGAAACAATGGGCTTACGAAACAGAAGACGGAACTGAGAAATATGGATATTGGGAAGACTCAAAAGCAATCCACGGCATACAGGCGGGCTTTCGCATAGAACCATTATTCAAATATGGATTTGGATTAGACACAGGATTATACTATGAGTTCTATTATTCAAAAAGTAAAGCGTTAGATTATGAAGGTGAAGAATATAAGCCATCCCTTGAAGAACATGTCCTATATTTGCCTGTGCATTTGGAATACAGACTAAACTTCTCAAAAAACTTCCAACTGTTCTTTTACGGAGGCGTTGGTTTAGATTACGGACTGTCTGCAAAAATTAAAACAAACAATGATAATCTTGATTATGACGAAAATAATGCTTATAAAAATTCCGAATGGAAAAGGTTCAATGCTTCACTTGAATATGGCGGTGGTATGAGAATTTGTAATATTCAGATAAATTTCACCATGGCTAACGGATTGATTAACATGAGTGAAGATTCAGATTACAAGGTAAAACAGAATAAAAATCTGATGTGCATCCTATCTGCGATGTTCTAAACACTAATAGACATGAGGATTCTGTGGAGTGTGACCTTGGCATAAAGGTCATACTCACATATCCAAATCATGCTTTCATCATACTTCAAATAAAAATATACCGAGAATCTTGAGTTCGTCCACTATGTGGAAGCGTTTGATTCCACTTAGCGATAGCACCCTAAAAAACAGCGTGTTGACACTACAAAACTTCTGCATTTTTTTTGTACGGTCCGTACACCACAGTTGTACTGAGGCTACACCGTTGCTGCAGTGCGACTACATCACTGCTGTAGTGCGCCTACAACGCTACTGTACGGATGCTACACCACTTTTGTACTGAGCCTTCATGTGCGATGTATTATTAGCATTTACAAAAAGTAAATCAACAGTCAATTAATTTTAAGAATTCTTGCGATTATTATAGAAAACTGCACTTCTGCAGCTCAAAAAGTATAAATAACGAACAAATTAACAAGAAATAACTCGAATTTTGAAGAAAAATGATAATGAATAGTTGTAAAGTCCAAGAAAATTTGTAATTTTGCAAACGATATGACCTCCCACGCTTCCCGTAGACCAGCGCACCCGGGGAGGTCTTCGAGTTTTTATAGGTTTATGTCTAAAAACACATATAACAAGAGACCTTTCAGTTTGTCAGAACAAGTGGATAAACTTGAAAGCAAAGGACTGCTTTTTGATGACAAGAAAAAAGCGGAACAATTTCTCTTTGACGTAAGCTATTATAGACTCCGTGCATACACTTATCCATTTCAAGACAACAGTGATGACGGTGAGCACTTGTTTGTAAGGGATGACATCCATTTTTCAGAAGTCATAGACCTTTACAAATTTGACCGTGACTTACGTTTCTTGCTTTTCAATGCTATTGCAAGAATTGAAGTCTCCATTCGTGCCCGTATGACACAAATCTATTCAGAGGAAACAAGTGACAGCCATTGGTTCCTAAATAAAGAGTTGTATCGTTGTGATTTTGACAAACTTATAGAAGATATTGCCGCTGATGTAAACCGAAGCTATGAGGAATTTATAAAGCATTATTATAATAAATATGATGAGCCTGAATTGCCTCCATGCTGGATGTCCCTTGAAGTGGTTTCGTTTGGAACACTCAGCCGCCTTTATCAATCATTAAAGAAGGATGATAATAAGAAACGGTTAGCCCAATCATATGGTATAGCGGACATAAGTGTGTTTGAAAATTGGCTTCATGCCATCTCTAATCTTCGTAACAGCTGTGCACATCATGGCAGAATATGGAACCGCCGTTTTATGGTCAATATGGTACTGCCCTACAATACATCACGACTGTTTATGGACAGAGAAAGTTTGAATACAATAAAGCGCAACAAACTTTTTCCATTACTATCAGCCATTAAATACCTTTTGGATTCCATAGATGAGTCCAACAACTTCAAAGATATTCTGTTATCACTACTGAGTAAAAATTTCTGCTTGTTGTCTTTGCGTGATATGGGGTTCCCAAGCAATTGGAAACAGCTACCAGTATGGAGATAGCTTATCCCAAATAAAAATCTACTTATTTCGCATAAGAAATTAACTTCTCTTTAGAGAATGCCGTCATTCGTAAACTCATTGATGACGTCCTGCGGCAGAAACACATTGTCGTGGGGACCGTCAGCAGGAGCGTTCTTCAGGAAAAGGGCATAATACACTTTGTGATTTTGTGCATACGGGAACCTTGCAGCCCTGCGCCGAAGGTCGTCCAGCAAAACTTCAGCGTTTTCCTGACGTGTCCATTTACACTCGCCTATCAAGAGGCATTGCTTGTCAAACGACTCTGCCACGAGGTCAAACTCCACCTGAGTGTTCCTGTCCACACTGCCCCACCATCTCGAAGCCACATTCCACGTCACACCCAAAAGTCGGTTACCACTTACAGCCCTTTGGCATAATGTCTCCCACCGCTTTGCAACAAAGTCGGCATAGTTGTCGGTGATATATTTCTCAACTATGGCTCTGCGCCCTAAACTAATCAATGAACGCTGGGGAATGACAAAACGGTAATAGAAACTCATGAACGGGTCAGCAATCTTATAAATACCCTTCTTACTGTTCTTGGGACTGTCGCCAAACGGTATCTCGCGCTCAACATATCCGAGGTCGGAAAGGCGTGCAAGAGGACCGCTAAGGTCCGTGGCCTTTTTGCCAAGCCGCGATGCTATCTCCGACAAACGGCTGACACCGTTTCCAACGAGCGAAAGGATTGAAGATGCCATGCCAGTAGAAGATATGTCGTCAGCAAAAAGGCGGTCGGGCTCATCATACAGCAGGCCGTTGACATTTGCCACCTGACTGAATATGGTCTCCATAAATCCGCCTGCTGCTTCGCGTATCTCCCAATAACGCGGCACACCTCCCCACACAGCATACTCCTCTACAGTGGAAGCCGCATCAATTTGCAGAGCCTGCTGCAGATACCTGATACCTATTGGATAGAGTTTCACAATCTGGTCGGCACGACCATAGAGCGGTGCTGTGGCATCGAGCACCAGCCCGTGCATCAGATGTTGTGACGAACCGCATATCACAATGTTATATTTGAGACACTTTGAGTCAATGAGCCTCTGCAGCGTTGACGGCAATGAGGGACATGACTTGACAAGATACGGAAACTCGTCAAGACAAACGGTGAACTTGTCTGATGCGCGATGGTTTAGTTCAGTCAACAGCGTTTCCCAGTCAGGATACCCCAATTTGTCGAAGTCCGCAAATTTTCTTGCCACCACCTTTGCCAGCAGTTCCATCTGCTGGGTCCTGTCGCTGTTGTCTGCCATGAAATAGATGTCAGACTCAGACAACACATGAGCCATGAGTGTGGACTTGCCCAATCTTCTGCGCCCATACATCACTATAAATGAAGGCTTTTCGCTTGCGAGAGCCTTACTTAGTCTTTCCGTTTCGTCTGTTCCATCCAAGAATCTCATACCGTGCAAAAATTATAGATTGCAAAAATAATGTTTTTATTCCATAATTACAAGCATACAATTCGCATTTTATGTTTTTTTATAAAAAACTATTGACATATCATGCGGAGATAGCGCTCTGTGCCGGTCCGTATGCTGTTGAGCCCCATCTGTGAGGTGTCAATGTCCTCAGGACGCATCCAGCGGCATTCGGCGGCATCGTCGGCAGCAGTGACTTCGGGACAGCCGTCCACACGGCACTCGAAGAAACAGTCGATGGTGGGAATCTCCATACCGCTGTAAAGATAGAGGTTAGGCAGGCTGAAGAGGTAACGGCATGAGGAAATCTCAAGACCGGTCTCCTCGCGGAGTTCACGGAAAAGACACTGCTCGATGGTCTCATTCATATCCATAAAGCCGCCGGGGAGGTCGAGCGTTCCCTTTGCGGGGTTCTTGGCACGGCGGTTGATGAGAATCTCGCCGCGGCTGTTGACAATAAACACGGCAGTGGCGCCACTGGGATTGAGATAGTATTCAAAGCCGCAGTCGTCGCAGCACTTGCTCTTCTCATTCTGTATTCTAAAATGTCTGCTGCCGCAACTCGGGCAGCAGACAAATTTGTCAAGAGGATGCATTTTTTTTAAATTCGTAACTCGTAATTCAAAAACTCTCACCAGCTATCAGTGCGGAACGGGAACAGCGGCAGTCCGCCCTGATTGCCGAGATTACCTATCTGGAAATTCTTGAAACAGTAGCGCACAGCCACAGGGTTCTTCACCTCGGGAGAGCTTACGGCAATACGCTCGTTGCGCGGGTCGTTGCCCTCAGCCCAGAACTTCGTTGCAGTGGCTTTGTGGAACACCTTGTCCTCGCCAGCCACCTCAAAGCCCTCGATGTCACCCCAACGGCTGTAGCCATCGGCAAGATTGTCGAAACTGAGGTAAGCGGCACCGTCCTGCACAATCATGTCCTTATAGCGAGGCGACTCACATATCAAAGTCTTTATGCCGTAGGTCTTGTTGAGGGCATGGAAAGCCAGACGCTCGCCCACCTTCTGCTTCTGTGCGGGATGAATCTGCTGTGCCTCGTAGGGATAAACCGCATCGTTGGTGCACACAAGTGCACTGTTAGGAATGATGTCAGAGGCACGCACCTGCTGCTCGCGGAGCAATGCGCCGCTGATGCCGTCCAAGCCGTCGCCATAGCAGTAAGGTGCTATCTGCACGAAGTAGAACGGCAACTCACCCTGTTTGAAGTCTCTGCGCCACTGCTCAACAAGCAGCTTCAAGCGCTCGCTGTACTGGTTGCCCGGGTCGCCCACGTTGGAACAGCCCTGATAATAAAGGATTCCCTTCACGGTGTAGTTGAGGATTGGATGGAAAGTGCCGTTGCCCCACAGAAGCGGATAGTGGAAGTCCCACTTGAAGTTCTTGGTCATCTTCACCGAGTCCTTGATTTCCTCTTTGGTGTATTTCTTCAGGTTGTCCTCGTCAAGCCAACTCTCCACACGTGAGCCGCCCTTGTTAGCCTCGATGAGTCCCACGGGAATATCAAGGGCGCGGCTTACCATGCGGGCGAAGAAATAGCCTGTGGCACTGAATTCACCTACAGTGCCCATGTTGCACTGGCGCCACTCACACTGCGCATCGTCCAACGGGCGCATGCTCATGACACTCGGCACCTTTACAGAGCGCACACCCTTGCTGTTTGCAGCATCGAGTATCTCCTTGTTCACGTCCTTAACGGGACAGTTGCCAAATCCCTTAACCGGCATCTCCATGTTCGACTGTCCGGCACACACCCATACCTCGCCCGACAATACATTGTTGATGGTGGTAGAACCGTCGCTGTCAGAAAATGTAATCGACAGCGGAGTGTACGAGGCTGCCGGCGACTTCACCGTGAGCAGCCATTTGCCGTCCTTACCCACCTTGGCTGTAGCGGTCTCACCGCTCCACGAGGTTTTAACCGTTACGGTCTCGCCAGCCTTGTCCCAGCCCCAGAGCCTTACATCGCTCTGCTGCTGTATCACCATGTTGTCGCCAATGAGGTGAGGCAGTCTCACCTTGGCTTCACTCACACTTGCCGTGAGAATAAGTGCCACGGCAGTAATCAGTTGTTTTTTCATAATCTTTTAAACTACAGAATAATTGATAAATTTTTATTTTTTAAGGGAGTTATGATTTTAACTTCCCTACATTATTATATATGTACTTCCAGCCTTTGTGTTCAAGTCGTAAAGCCATGTGGGCGCTATGCCCTTAGCCTCCTTCGCCTTGTTGCCCTTGGCCTTCGATGCCTTCAGTCCCCTACCCTTCATCGGAGCTGTGGTGCGCAGACGGCACACTCCGCCATTCTGCGAATGAATCTTCAGACGGCAAATCTTGCCGCCCTTCCATGCCATGTCGATGGTGAAGCCGCCGCGAGCCTTCAGACCGCTAATCTCGCCGTCAGTCCAACGTGCAGGCAGCGCAGGCAACAGATAGATGAAACCGTCGTGGCTCTGCATGAGCATCTCGGCGATTCCTGCCGTACAGCCGAAGTTACCGTCAATCTGGAACGGCGGATGAGCGTCGAACAGATTAGGATAGGTGCCTCCGCGCTGCTTCGTGGTACCATACACAAGGAAGGTGTCGGGCGACAGCGTGAGCTGGTCGGTGATGAGCTTCAGGGCATGGTCGCCGTCAAGCAGACGCGCCCACAGACACACCTTCCATCCCATGCTCCATCCTGTGCTCACGTCACCACGTGCCACAAGCGATGTGCGGGCGGCATCGAACAGCTCAGGTGTGCAGTAAGGAGAAATCTGATGTGCGGGATATAGCGCATAGAGATGCGACACATGGCGGTGATTGTCCTTGGGGTCATCGAGGTCCCAGAGCCATTCCTGCAGCTGCCCCCATTTGCCCACCTTCAGCGGAGCAATCTGCGGCAGCAGTTCTTTAACCTTTGCCACAAGGGCATTGTCACTGTCGTTACCGCCAACAATCTTAGACGCCTCAACCACAGTGTTGAACAGCTCTGTAACAATCTCATTGTCCATCATCACACCGTAGTTTATAGGTGTGCCGTAGCCCTTAGGAGTATTCTCAGGACTCTCGCCCGGTGCTATCACCATATAGCCAGTCTTCGGGTCCTTCACCATTATGTCGACTATAAACTGCGCCGCTCCGAGTATTGTTGGATATACCCTTGCAAGGAAATCCTTGTCGCCAGTGTACAGATAATGCTCCCACAAGTGGCGGCACATCCATGCTCCACCCACGCTCCAGAGTCCTGTGCCCGAACGGTCAACAGGCCATGTGCAGCGCCACAGGTCGGTGTTGTGATGGAGCACCCATCCGCCTGCACCATACATATCCTTCGCCGTGCGCGCCCCGCTCACGGTAAGCTCGTCAATCATCTTAAACAACGGCTCGTTAAGCTCGGTGAGGTTGGTCACCTCGGCAGGCCAGTAGTTCATCTCGGTGTTGATGTTGGTGGTGTACTTGCTGTCCCACGACGGGAACATCTTGTCACACCATATTCCCTGCAGGTTGCCGGGCTGTGTGCCCGGCTGCGACGAGCAGATGAGCAGATAACGTCCGAACTTGAAATATGTAGACACGAGATAATCGTCCTGGTTCTTTGCAAACTGCTCCACACGCTTGCCTGTGGTGAGGTGGGCAAACTTGTCCTTGCCCAACGAGAAGCTGACACGGTTCATGTATTTCAGGAACACTTTTTCATGAGCAGCCTTCAGAGCCTCATACCCCTTAGCCTTGGCATTGTTTATGGCGGCACGTGTGAGCGCCACCTCATCGCCGCTTATGTCCTGCCAATTCACCACGTTTGTGGCAATGCTGACATATACCGTTGCCTCATCGGCACCATTCACAGCCAACACTCCTCCTGCGCACGATGTCGCACCGCCCTTTGCGGCAACAGCCAGACGTCCCTGAAATCTCACCTTTCCCTTCACGCCCTCATGGGTGGACGACACACCCGTGAGTGTGACCTCATTGCCGTCACTTACAATTATCACGTCGTTGTGAGGCGATGTAAGGTTGGCATTGAATGTTATGGCTCCAGGCTTATCAGCCGTTATGTGTACAGCCACCACATTGTCGCCCTCGCCAAGAGTGGCTATCGTCTCACGGCGGAAGCTAACACCGTTGGCACGGAACGTCACCACCTGCAATGCAGAGTCGAGACTCAGCGTGCGCTGGAAATTGGTGTAGCCGCCCGTGCCCACCATTGAAATATACAGGTCGCCGAATGTCTGATAAGGCATTCCGCTGTTCTTATTGTCGCCTGCGGGCATTATTTTTTGATTGGCAAGCGCCTCCGCCTCCTTAAACTTTCCTGCGAGCACCAGTTGCTGAGCCTCCTTATAGCCCTGCTTGGCATTACGGTTCAGATTATAGTTGGGCTGTCCTGCCCATATTTTCTCCTCGTTAAGCTGTATGCGTTCCACGGTGGGATTGCCAAACACCATGGCACCCAACCGTCCGTTGCCCACGGGCAGTGCCTGCGTCCATGTCATTGCCGGGCGGTCGTAACGCAATATATGCTGCGCCTTAGCCTCAACTATAAATACAGTTTGCAGTGCTATTAAACAAGTTGCGAATAATATCTTTCTCATATCAATTAATAATGGTTTGCATTTTTTCCTTTGGCTCAATCGTTACTTTATCCTCATCAAGCATCGAGGCGTCAAGTCCAAACACCTTAATGAAGAAATCATAGACTGCCTTGCGCTTGTTAGGACCGAAATCATGGCGTTCTTTCTCCAGATGAACGTTCATCACCTTGTCCTGCGCACCATAAAAGCCATATACTCTCTGTAAGTAAGGAAACTCCAGCTCAGGCACGCTGGCTGTCCAGTCGCCTCCGTCGCTTATCACCATCATAGGTTTCGGAGCGAAGGTTGCGGCAATCTCGGCATTGCATGTGCCTCCAAGAGAAAGCTGTATGGGTTTGCCGCTCTCACAGGGACAACCGCCGTCGAAGTGGCTGGCAAGATTCACTGTGGGACATGCCGCGGTGAAACGGTCGTCGATGGCAGCAAGGAGCACCGTGTGTGTGCCACCGCCGCTTCCGCCGTTCACACCTATACGTTGCGTGTCGATATCCTTACGGTTGGCAAGCATATAGTCGAGCAGACGAAGCCCAAACGCTGCCTGCATCACATGGGCACGGCTGGTGTGGTGTGCCTCTACTCCCACCTCGTTTTCCGACTGTCCCCAGCCATACAGGTCGAAGTCAACACAGATGGCGCCCATCCTTGCCAATGTTCCCATGCGCTGCTGCTGGTCCTTGCGGTAGCGTCCGTCGTAGAAGTGTCCGCCGGGACATATTATCAGTGCATGCTTGCCCTTCTTGGCAGGTGTATATATCGACCCGAACACATGCTGGCCAGGTGTCATCTCCAAAGCAATATTTTGTACAGTATAGCCGTCATACTTGCGTATCTTGCCCAATATCGGCTTTGCATTCTTCACGATGCTGTCCATCAGCCGGTCGATGCCAAGCCTGCGGCGCACCTCACTGCGCAACTGTGTGCGGCGTGCTTCCCACTGTGCCCTGTCATTGTAAAGCGAGCTGAGATAATTGAGCATCAGCTCCCCCTCTTCGGTGTGGCGGCGCGGATACTCGTATGGCTTTATCTTATAAGTATTGTCGCTCTGCTTCCACCAGTTCCAGTCGAAATGCTTGCAGATATTGTCAAGCGTTGCCTCAATCGAATAAGGGCGTATGCGGAAATCGGCGTATGTGAGTTTCACCCCGGCAGTGTCGACATTATATTTGAATTTCACGCCAAACTGCTTCTGCACGTCTGCCATCACATCGCTGATGCTGCGTGTGTACTGTGTCTCGTAGGTCTGCGCCCCCGCTGTTGTCCAACAGCCTAATAAAGACATAACTGCAATAAAGATTTGTTTTTTCATTTGTTTTTATTTCCGAATATTATAGATTAGTTCATTTAATTTGCTTGCAAAGTTACGAAAAAGCGGGCAAAACCCAAAATATTTTCACTTTTTATTTTGTTATTCACCCAAATTGCACTACTTTTGTATATTATTTGCTGAATACAGCCATATTAAGGATAAAAAGACAACAATGAAATAAAGTTTCAAGATAATGAGACCAGACAATACAGCCACAGTGAAATATAATATAGCCACACTCGCAAACGGACTGCGGGTGATACACCTTCCGTCGGCATCGCCGGTGGTGTTCTGCGGCTACAGCATAGGAGCAGGCACACGCCACGAGCATAACGACGAGGAGGGACTGGCACACTTTTGCGAGCACGCCACATTCAAAGGCACAGTGCGCCGCTCATCGGTGCAGATCATCAATGCCCTTGAGCGTTTGGGCGGCGACCTGAATGCCTATACCAACAAAGAGGAGACAGTGTATTACGCTGCCATCACCCGCGAGCATATCGCCAACGCCGTCGACGTGCTTACCGACATAGTGTTCAACAGCACATATCCTGACACCGAGCTGAAAAAGGAGATTGAGGTGGTGTGCGATGAGATTGAAAGCTATAACGACTCACCCGCAGAGCTTATCTACGATGAGTTCGAGAATATGGTGTTTGCAGGACATCCTTTAGGGCACAGCATCCTCGGCACTGCAAAGCATCTGCGCACATACACCCACGATAACGTGGCTGACTTTGCACGCCGGATGTACACACCCAACCGCATGGTGTTTTTTGCCTATGGAGACATTGAGTTTGCCAAACTGCTTCGCCTGTTAGAAAAGTGTTCAGTGTTGAGTGAGGAGTGTGAAGTTAATGAATGCGCAGAAAGTCAACACTCCTCAGGCACTCCACACTCCTCACTCAACACTGAACACTACGTAGTCAAGTCCATTGACAGTCACCAGGCTCATGTGATGATTGGCAGCCGCTCATACAGTCTGCACGATGAGCGCCGTCTGGCTCTGTGTCTGCTCAACAACATTCTCGGAGGTCCCGGCATGAACAGCCGTCTGAACCTTGCCCTACGTGAACGCTGCGGACTGGTTTACACCGTGGAGAGTTCGGCTGTGAGCTACACCGACACTGGAGTATGGAGCATATATTTCGGCTGCGACCCTAAAGATGTAAAACGCTGCATGAGGATTGTGCGCCGCGAACTTGACAAGATGATGCGCCGGCCGCTCAGCAATACACAGCTCGCCAACGCCAAACGGCAGATAAAGGGTCAGATGGCTATTGCCTGCGACAACCGCGAAAGTTTCGCCCTCGACTTCGGCAAGAACTTCCTGCACTTCGGCTGCGGCAAAGACCAGGCGGAACTAAACCGCAAAATAGATGCGCTCACTTCCGAACAACTGCAAGCCGTAGCCTGTGACCTATTCAGCAGCGACAAGCTCTATACATTAATATATAAGTAAAAATCAACCCGCGGCATTATTCCTTACCGTGAGCGACAGCAGGCAACTGCCCACACCGTTGCCCACCACCATAGTAGCCACGCGGAGACAGAGGTCAGCGGAAACCGGCGTATGCGCCATTGCAAAATAACCTACGTTTGCCACACAGTGCTCAAAGCCGCAGAGAATGAAGAACATGATTGGCATGATGACAATAAGCGGATGGCTGTTTTTCTTGTAGTTATCCACTGCAAGATACATCATGGCACCGCAACCTATTGACAGAAGGAAGATGGAAAAATAGTTGTCGGCAAGCTTGGTCTCGACAATAGAGTAAACCTTTGAAATGTCAAGACGAGTGAGCGATGCCAGCCAGCAGGTTACGCCTATGCCCACGGCATTGATGAGGAACATGGGTATCAGCATGGGCGCTGTCTTACGTGAGATATATCCCACTTTTCCCGTGTACAGGTTATGCTGCTGAAGTATAACCGACAGCAGTCCGAGCGAGAAAAGGAAAGCTCCTATAAACTTGTTGTCACAAACCACATTAACCAAACAGCCGAGTCCAATCATGAATCCGGCTAAAAGTGCTTTTACAATAAATTGCCTGTCCATTTATATAAGTTGTTTTGCTATTTTCCTTCAGTATATCTTTCAGCAACGACGTCTGCCCTCTCCAAAACCTTCTCTACACGCTCCACAATACTCTCAGGAGCGATGTTGTTCATGCAGGCATAGTCGCCACGGTAACACGGCTTCTGTCCAAACACACTGCACGGACGGCACGGCAGGTCAAGCTGCACGGCATTGTCGGCACTCTGTCCGTAACCCATAAAGCCTGCATAAGGATGGGTCGCTCCCCACACGCTCACCACAGGCACATCCACCAGCGATGCTAAGTGCATATTGGCACTGTCCATGCTCACCATAACGTCGAGGAACGACATCGTAACAAGTTCCTCACGCATCGACTCCGCATACCGATAGACAGCCTCGCACTGCCGATACATTTCGCACCAGCGTGTGAAATATTTTGTCTCGTCAGCCCCTCTGCCAAAGAGGAACAGGCGGCACTGCGGATACTGTTTTATCAGCGACTCAATCACCTGTGCCATGAGCCGCGGAGGATATACCTTACCCTGATGAGCAGCAAACGGAGCAATACCTATCCACTGCTCGCCGTCACGCTTAGGAGCAACCGAAGCTGGCAATTCACTTATGCTGCCTCCTTCAGGAAAAATGCTCTTAAAGCATAGCGTCACAGGATAGCCCAGCCTTGCAAACACATCGGCATAATTCTTGAACGATGTGGGCTGCTGCTCCATCCGTTTGTTGCCTGTACTTGTAAGACGCTGCTTGCCCTTGCGGTGCTTGTCGATATGCGCCACTTTATAACGGTCAAGGCTGAAACGCATACGCAGGAACTGTGAGCGCAGCACCCCATGGAGATCGGCTACGGCGGTGAACTGTTTTGCCACCAACCGGCGATAAAGAGCATTCAGCCCTTTAATGCCCCTATATTCTTTCTTCACGTCGGCAGCCATAAACGACACGTTTGGAGCCAGCGACTCGAAAAAGGTGCGCGCAAACGGACTGCTCAACACCGTAATGCGCAAATCGGGATATGCAGTAGCCAACGAATAGACCACAGGCACCATCATTGCCACATCGCCCATTGCCGAAAAACGCATTATCAGTATATGTTCGTGCTTCACTTGTCTACTCGTCAACTTTATTTCTTATATAGCACCGGATTAGTTGACGGATCGTTATACATCTTCATCTGACGGTACACCTTCATATACTTCCTGCCCTGCTCGATGTCTTCAAGCAGTTGGTCGATGGCTGTAGACAAATCCACCTGCTGTTCCAACAGCACAGCCAGTTTGGCGGCGCACTTGTTGCGGTGCTCCTCCGATGCCTCAGTACGGTCAGCCTGCTCCTTCATGTGATAAATCTTAAGGGCAAGTATGCTCAGGCGGTCAACCGCCCACGCGGGGCTCTCGGTGTTGAGACGCGCCTCAGGCTGCACCTTCACATTTGAATAAACATTGCGGAAGTGACTGTCGATATTCTCCACAAGGTCCGTACGGTCCTGATTGCTGCTGTCGATGCGGCGCTTCAGCTGCAAGGCAGCAAGCGGGTCGATGGCAGGGTCGCGGATAATATCCTCAAGATGCCACTGCACGGTGTCAATCCAGCACTTGGTGTAGAGCTGATGCTCTATACTGTCACGCTTGTAAGGATTGTTTATTGGCGTGTCAATATTGTCGGTGAGATGATAATCGGCTATCGCCTGATTGAAAATCTCATTGGCTCGTTTTGTAAATGTCATAATTTGTTTGTTTTATATTTTGCAAAAGTAGACATTTTTTTCGGATTGTGCAACAAAAAAGAAGAAAAAATGCCGATTGGCGGGTATTATCGCACTGTTTTTGAATTATTTTTTGTAATTTTGCCCTTTGAAATGAAAATAGTTGTTGACGATAAAATACCTTATATCCGCGAGGCGCTTGCAAGTCTCGGCGCTGAGACGGTATATAAAAAAGGCAGCGACATTTGCCGCGACGACGTGGTGGATGCCGACGCCCTGATAGTGCGCACCCGCACCATCTGCAACCGTGAGCTGCTCGAAGGCACCTCCGTGCGCTTCATTGCCACAGCCACAATCGGTTATGACCATATTGACCAGGACTATCTGCGCAAGGCGGGCATACACTGGGTGAGCTGTCCCGGCTGCAACTCCGCCTCGGTGGCACAGTATGTGGAGTGCAGCCTGCTGTCGCTGCAGCGCGACATGGGCTTGTCCCTGAAAAGCCTTACCTTGGGCATTGTGGGATGCGGTCACGTGGGCAGCAAGGTTAGGGACATGGCTATTAGTCACGGCATGACTGTGCTGGTGAACGACCCTCTTATCAGCAGTGCCGACCATGTGACACATGACGGCAAAGTAGACTATGTGACGCTCAGCGAGATAGAGCGCCGCGCCGACATCATCACCTTCCACGTCCCGATGGAGCGCAACGGCAAATACGCCACATGGCACCTTGCCGACGAGGCTTTCTTCAACAGACTGGAGCACCGCCCCGTGATAATCAACAGCAGCCGCGGCGCGGTGGTCGACAACAAGGCACTGCTCAAGGCTCTTGACAGCGGACTGGTGCGCCAGGCTGTCATCGACACATGGGAGAACGAGCCAGCCATCGATCCTGTATTATTTAATAAGGTGTATATAGGCACTCCCCACATTGCGGGATACTCTGCCGACGGCAAGGTCAACGCCGACAACATGGTGATAGATGCGCTGTGTGGATTTTTTGGTCTGGAGCGTCCGGCAGCCATTGCTCCGCCACCGCTGCCAGCCGGTTTTGTATATACCGGCGACCCGCTCCAACTTTACAACCCCGTGGCTGACAGCGACAGGCTGAGACAAAACATAGAAAAATTTGAAGATTTGCGTGGAAATTACCCCTTAAGGCGTGAATTTTATGCACAATGATAGTACAAATGTGCAAAAAACGGTCGATTTTTTCAAAAAAATTTGCACAAGTCATATTTTTTTAGTTATTTTGCACCCGAATTTGGTTAGAAAATAATATTATTAACATTTTAAATTAAAAAATCATGTCAGAAATTGAAAGCAAAGTAAAGGACATTATCGTAGACAAACTCGGTGTTGATGAGGCAGAAGTAAAGCCAGAAGCAAGCTTCACAAACGACCTCGGTGCTGATTCACTCGATACAGTAGAGCTCATCATGGAGTTCGAGAAGGAGTTCGGCGTTTCTATCCCAGACGATCAGGCTGAGAAAATCGGCACTGTAGGTGACGCTATCTCTTACATCGAGAACTACGGAAAATAATCCGATTACCTTTATTATAGGTTGTTGGCCTGTGTTTATCATGTCGCACCGCAGCAATGTCATTGCTACGTGTGCCAAACACAAACCAACAACTTTTTTTAAATAAAAACAAACAGTGGGAACTTGTTGCCCACTTCAAATCAATCACATAATGGAACTGAAAAGAGTAGTTGTAACGGGCATGGGCGCAGTGACACCACTTGGACACAGCGCTGAGGAGACCTGGAACAACCTTGTAAACGGTGTAAGCGGTATCGACACCATCACACTGTTTGACACAACAAACTTCAAGACTAAGATTGCCGCTGAGGTGAAAAACCTCAACGTCACCGACTATCTTGACCGTAAAGAGGCTCGCAAGATGGACCGCTACACCCAGCTGGCTCTTATCGCAGCACAGCAGGCTGTTGAGGACAGCGCTCTTGACCTTGAGACTGTAGACAAGACCCGCGTCGGTGTTGTCACGGGCGTAGGCATCGGCGGCATCAAAACCTTCGAAAACGAGGTGATGTACTACGGCAAGAACGAGGAAAAGGGACCTAAGTTCAATCCTTTCTTCATACCGATGATGATTGCCGACATCGCTTCCGGCCATATCAGCATCAAGTATGGCTTCCACGGTCCTAACTATACCACCACCAGTGCCTGCGCATCGTCGAGCAACGCTCTTGCCGACGCATTCAACCTTATCCGCTTGGGCAAGGCAGACGTAATGGTAACAGGCGGTGCCGAGGCAGCTGTATGCGCAACGGGTGTGGGCGGCTTCAACGCCATGCACGCACTGTCAACACGCAACGACAGCCCTGCCACAGCCAGCCGTCCGTTCAGCGCAAGCCGCGACGGATTCATCATGGCTGAGGGTGCAGGTGTGCTCATCCTTGAGGAACTGGAGCACGCCAAGGCGCGTGGCGCAAAGATCTACGCCGAGATGGTTGGCGCAGGCATGAGTGCCGATGCCCACCACATCACAGCCAGCCACCCAGAGGGCTTGGGCGCAAAGCTCGTGATGGAGAATGCGCTTGACGACGCCGGTTTGAAGCCAGAGGACATCGACTACATCAATGTTCACGGCACATCAACCCACGTTGGCGACATCTCTGAGGCAAAGGCTATCAAGCAGGTGTTTGGCGACGCTGCCTTCAAGCTCAACATCAGCTCTACCAAGTCTATGACCGGCCACATGCTCGGCGCTGCCGGTGCCGTGGAGGCAATGGCAACCATTCTGGCTGTAAAGAACGACATCGTTCCTCCTACCATCAACCACGAGGACGGCGATGAGGATCCGGAAATAGACTACAACTTGAATTTCACATTCAACAAAGCACAGAAGCGTGAGGTACGCGCTGCCATCAGCAACACCTTCGGCTTTGGCGGTCACAATGCTTGTGTAGTATTCAAGAAGTATGCTGAATAAAAGTAACATCATAGACAAGATAAGGCTCCCTTTCCGAAAGGAAAAGGAGCTTTTTTCCGCTCTTTACAGAGTTACGGGGCTATATCCGCGCAACATCAAATACTACAAGACCGCGCTGATGCACAAGAGCATGCGCAGCCGCAACGAGAAAGGCAAGCCCGTGAACAACGAGCGTCTGGAATTTCTCGGCGACGCAGTGCTCGATGCCGTCGTGGGCGACATTGTGTTTCAGCATTTCCCCGGCAAGCGCGAAGGCTTTCTCACCAACACCCGCAGCAAGCTCGTGGCACGCGAGACGCTCGGCAAGCTGGCATGCGAGATGGGCATCGACCAGCTGGTGATGATGGCGGGCGACGTGAAGCCCCACCACAACAACTTTGTCAACGGCAATGCCTTCGAGGCGCTTGTGGGCGCCATCTATCTCGACCGCGGCTACAATGCGTGCATGAAGTTCATGCAGAAACGCATATTGCAGCACCTCATCAATATTGACAAGGTGGCATACAAGGAGGTGAACTTCAAGTCGAAGCTGCTGGAATGGTGTCAGAAAAACCGGGTGAACATGGAGTTCACACTGCTGCGCCAGACCACAGAGGGCAGCAACAGCCCCGTATTCGAGTGTCAGGCTGTGATTGAGGGAGTGAAGGGTGCCATAGGTAAGGGCTACACAAAAAAGGAAAGTCAGCAGCTGGCTGCAAAGGAGACACTACGCCGCCTTCGCCGCGAGCCGCAATTCATCGACGAAGTGTTTGCCGCAAAGGGCAACCGTACGAAGATGGAAGAATCACCCGTATCTGTGGCTCCCGATCCCGAGGAGTCAAAAACCGACTTCATAATCACCTGCAACAGGACTGAGGAAACGGGAGCAGAGATTAAGCCAACCAAGACAAAGTCACCGAAAGACAATAGCGCCAAAGCTCCCAAGAGCAATAAGAAATCGGCTGTAGAGGAAAGTATCGACAGAGAGCTTGACCTGAGCGACATCACAACGATGCCTAAGGAGGAGAGCCGCGAGGACATCATAGCGGCAGCCGAGGCAAAGGCGTTTTCCGCAGCACAGTAAAAGCCCGGCATCTATAAATCAGGAAGGAGGATGTGTAAAAATTCAAACCAAGTAATCATAATGACATAGATTACTTGGTTTAATTTTTACACATCCCTCATAATTCATTATTAACCTGCATTATTCATACTCGTTCCTACTGCAAGGACTAACTGGCAGCACCTCAGCACAATGCTCGCTCTTCCTCTTTGAAAGTAGGATTTACTACATTCTGCATCGTCATCGCTGTGCTCACACTGACGCACTGCCATTTAGCCCTTTCGTAACGGAACAGTATGAATAATGCAGGTTAAATCAGCATATTTAAATAACGTCCCAACGTCACACCCCAGCCCCCGCAGAACGCCGATAAATAAAGGGATTGTACGGGGTCTGTCTCTTATACACATCTCCGAGCCCAC
>ENA-OYXU01000056-OYXU01000056.1-human-gut-metagenome-genome-assembly--contig:-NODE-56-length-50994-cov-8.806474_pt1 | contig 50994 bp, 33 predicted proteins | sample MGYA00243243_ERZ653435 | MGnify/ENA primary metagenome ERZ653435 (study PRJEB26926, sample SAMN06165113) | human gut metagenome | biome: ENVO:00009003; feature: ENVO:2100002; material: ENVO:00002003... | reverse complement strand
CGAGATGCAGCGTAGTCTCGTGGGCTCGGAGATGTGTATAAGAGACAGCTACCGTTGATTGCGTGTATCGTAATTCTGTCTGTGCAATATATAATTCTAAATCAACGAATTGGCGTCGTAAATCGTCGATTTAGAACCGTGAATCGTCGATTTAGAATTCTATTTGTATCGTTTAGATTTCCATTCGTATCGTTTAGACTTTAAAACGTATCGTTTGGATTTCTATTCTTAACATTTTCGTTTCACTCCCAATTTGCAAAGCGGGGTGGCACCTGGGGTGTGACCTGGGGTGCCACCTTTTTCAGAGGTCACACCCCACGGAAGCCCTGTGTTTATCGGCATTTCAAGGGTATGGGGTGTGACGTGTAGGACCTTTCACCAAATTCTTTCCATGTGTGGGTATATCTGCAAACTTTAAACTTTATTTTGTGGCTATGCTTTGCGTAGCTGGGCTTGCTGTAACTTATTTTTTTATTACATATTTTGTTCATTTATGCGTTGGTATGCGATTTTTTTTGTAATTTTGTAGCCAGAAACTGGTAATTGATAATAGACATAACTAAGCATATAGCCAAAGTTTAAATAGCAGTAAATCAATGAATCGGGAAGAAGCCATAGCAAGAGGCATGAAGGTGCATGACACCAAGCACTCGATGAAGCGCAGAAGTCCTTGGCACGATTACCATAGGAAAGGAAATTACATGCTGACGCTTGTAGTAGGTGGTCGTATGGCTTTACTTGGTGAATTAAGGGGGAATGCCGGTGTTTCTTCTGAGTCTGCTGATAAACTTAGAGTTGAATATTCTGAACTTGGCTATTGCATTCTTAATAACGAAATACGAAAGATAAATCAGTTTTACCCGATGATAGAGGTGCGGAAGGTGTGTATGATGCCCGACCACATTCACATGGTAGTGAGAGTGAATGAGGATATGCCGAAAGATAAGCATCTTGGAAAAGTGATGGCAGGTTTCAAATCAGGGTGTAACAATGCCTATTGGAGATTGTTCAACATTAATAAAATTCCGAGAAAGGGGCTTTTTGAGACGGGCTACAACGACAAGATACTGATGCATGAAGGGCAGCTTGACAACTGGAAAGCATATCTTGACGACAATCCTCGTCGGTTGTTTATAAAAAGGAAGTATCCCGGGCTCTTCACCGTACTGCAAGGTATGGAAGTGGCTGGGAGAACTTGTCAGATAGTGGGAAACCGTTTCCTTCTTGACATCCCTGATAAGATGGCGGTTGTTGTTCACCGTCGCTATACGGATGCAGAGAATGCCAGTTTGCGTGAGGAGTGGCTGGCATGCGGCGAGCGGGGTGGGGTGCTTGTGAGCGCTGCCATATCAAAGAAGGAGAAAGAGGTGCTGCGCGAGGCTATGAACCGTGGCTATCGCATCATCCTCTTGCGTGAGAACGGATTTCCGAAGATGTATAAACCTTCAGGGGAGAGCTTTGACGCTTGCTCAGAAGGGCTGCTTCTGCAAATATGCCCATGGGAATTTCACATGGAGAAGAAAGCTATAACCAGGGCACAGTGCCTGGAGCTTAATGAGATGGCGGAGAGGATTGCTGGACGAGGATAGAGTGAGAACGGCATATAAAGAGGCAAGGCGGGAAAGCGCAGGCGGCAAGGAGGCGCAAAAGGCGAATCGACGCAAGAAGGACAAGCGACAAAATCGCTTGGAACAGTAATGGGAGAAGGCGGTAGCCTTACTGTTTTCGGCAGTTTTACTGTCGAGTCACTATGGATATATTTCACATAGATGTTTTATACGGGCAGGCTTAACACAGCATAACCAACAATGCAGCAGGTACTGAAAAACTGCTGCATTGCCGGTTATGAATGGCTTTGTATAAAGCTCTGTTATATTTTATCCGAATATCTTCTTACCTCTTCGGTAAACTGGTCGATGCGCTGCATTTCCCTCGGAATGTTTATACGCTGCGGACAATGCTCGTTGCACTGGCCGCAACCGATGCAGTGGTCAGCCTGACGCAACTTCGGCACGCTTCGGTCGTAGCCCACAAGATAGGCTCGGCGGTGCTTCTCGTATTCCGGGTCCTTTGTGCCTCGGTTAGGCATCACACCGTCGTTGATGCACTTGTTGAAGTGGCTGAAGATAGCTGGGATGTTCAGCCCGTAAGGACACGGCATGCAGTAGTTGCACTCGTTGCAGGGGATGGTCTTGAGGTTGTAAATCTCGTCGGCTATGCTCATCAGCATCTTGTCCTCATCCTTTGTTATCGGCTCAAGCGGCGAGTAGGTTGCCACATTCTCCTGCAGGTGCTCCATATATGTCATTCCGCTGAGCACGGTGAGCACTCCCTCCGGTGTGCCTGCATAACGGAAAGCCCAGCTTGCCACGCTGTCTTCAGGCCTCTGCTGTTTCAGTTTCTTGGCTATGTATGTTGGCAGGTTGGCGAGACGTCCGCCAAGCAGAGGTTCCATTATCACAGCGGGAATCTTGCGCTTGCGCAGTTCTTCGTAGAGATAGCTTGCGTCGGTGTTGCGCGGATTTATCTCATCGGCATAGCTCCAGTCCAGATAGTTAAGCTCTATCTGCACAAAATCCCACTTATATTTCCCTTCATCGTGCCATTTCAGCAGCATGTCGTAAATTTTCACGTCGCCGTGGTATGAGAAACCGAGGTTGCGTATGCGCCCCTTCTTCTTTTGCTCCACCAGCCAGTCGAGAATGCCGTTGTCCATGTATCGTGAGTTGAAGGTGGCAAGCGCGTTGTCGCCCATGCCTATGCCGTGGAGCAGCAGATAGTCCACATAGTCGGTCTGCAGATATTTCAGTGAGTTCTCAAACATCTTTATCGACTCAGCCCTCGACCATGTGTCGGGTGCGAAGTTCGACAGTTTTGTGGCTATGTAGTATGTGTCACGCTTATGGCGCTTCAGTGCAATGCCTGTGGACGACTCTGAACGTCCCATGCAGTAGGCTGGTGACGTGTCGAAGTAGTTCACACCGTGCTCCAGGGCGTAGTCCACCTGACGGTTCACCATCTCCTGGTCAATGTCGGCATCGCTGTTCTCCCTGCCGCTTGCGCCGTCGATTACGGGCAGCCTCATCATGCCGTAACCCAGTATCGACACCTTGTCGCCTGTGGTGTTGTTGGTTCTCACGGTCATCTTGCCGCGTGGCTTCAGGCTTTTGTCCGAAGTCCTGGCGGCAGACGTGTTGCTGTCTTTCTCCTTGCAGGCAGCCAGCAGTGCCGATGACGCCACGGCTCCTCCTGAGAATATCTTTAGAAAATCGCGTCGGTTTATTGCTTTCATCTTTTTCTCCTTTTATATATATAATAAGGTGTATCCCTGAAAATGATTTTCTGAAATCACCGGTTTTAAATCTCCCTGTGTACCTCGTGCCCCTCGACATAGATAGCCGACAACGGACGTGACGGACACAGATTCTCGCAGGCGCCGCAACCGATGCACACAGCTGTGTTAACCACAGGTATCTTTAAAGTATTTCTGTCCTCTGGGTCGGCGTTCTTGTCTAATGGCACCATGGCGATGGCACCTGTAGGACAGTGACGGGCACAGTTGCCGCACTGCTTGCCGTCGGTCACAGGAATGCAGTTTTTCCTTATCCACACGGCGTGACCTATCTGGATGGACGATTTCTTGTCCTTGCCAATCTTGGTTATCGCGCCTGTGGGGCAGAGGTCGCTGCATCGTGTACACTCAGGTCGGCAGTAGCCGCGCTCGTAATTCATTGTGGGCTGCATCAGCGTGCTTAGGTTTGTAGACGGGCGAAGCACACCGTTGGGACAAGCCGATACGCAGAGCTGGCACGAAGTACAGTGCTGCGCCATGTTCTGTGCCGACAGTGAGCCCGGCGGCGTTATTGGTGTTCCGCGGTGAGGCGCCTCCTTGTCTTCTATCTCTGCCAGTCCGCCGTCGAGTTTTGCCTGTGCCGATGCCGTGGCTGCGGCAGTGGTTGCCATTGCTGTGGCAAGTAGGAACGAGCGGCGCGATGTGTCGGGATTCTCATCCTTTTTTACTGTTGGTATAGCTTTTGCGTTGCGGCTTAGCGACAGTGCTCCATGATGACATTTCTCTATGCAGTCGCCGCACACCACGCAGCGGCTGTAGTCTATCTCATGATTCTTGGAATCGATGCACGATGCCTTGCAGTTGCGGGCGCACAGTCCGCAGCTGTTGCACTTGTCGGTGTCAATCCTTATCTTGAACAGTGAGCGGCGTGCGAAGATGCTCAGTATCGTGCCCACAGGGCAGATGGTGTTGCAGTAGGTTCTGCCGCCGCGCCATGCCATGACGGCAATTACGATGAGTGTGACGGCTGCTATGGCAAGAGTTATGCCGCTGCGCAGCCACACATCGGTGGAGTAGAAAGCGTAGCTGTCGGCATGCTCTGCTGCAATGGCGAGCAGGTTGTTGCCCCACTGATAGACAGGCAGAAGCAGCGAGCCCACCATCCGTCCGTAGCTGCTGTATGGGGCGAGCAGCGACACGATGATGTTCACTCCAGCCACGGCGGCTACGAGGAACACGAAAAGCATGCCGTAGCGCAGTATCCGCTTTTCGGGCGAGTGGCTGAAGCGGTTTTTCTTTCTCTTTCCACGGGCGATGATGTCCTGCATGATTCCCAGCGGACATATCACCGAACAGTAGATGCGCCCCAGCAGCATGGTGAGCACGATGATGCCTATGACCACGCCGAGGTTGAGCGCATAGAACGCGGGCCAGAACTGCAGCTTAGCCATCCAGCCCAGCCACGAGTGCAGTGTTCCCGTGAAGTCGAGAAACAGCAGTGTAATGCCCAAGAACATTACCGTGGCAAGTGTGATTCTGATTTTTCTTAACATAATTGCGTATCTGTGTCAGTTTTGTTTTTATTAAATTTATCTATTATTCATTTTTTCTTTTGCTCCGTCATTCTCACTATCAGGATGCTCATCTCGTAGAGCGCCCAGATGGGCAGCGCCACCATCAGCAGAGTGAAGACGTCGGCGGTAGGGGTGATTGCCGCTGCCACTATGAGTATCGCCACTATGGCATGGCGGCGGAAGCGCGTCATCCACTGGCGGCGCAACAGCCCCATGGCTGCGAGAATCCAGCACACCACGGGCAGCTCGAACACTATGCCGAACATCAGCGTCATCATTACCATCGTGTCGATATAGGAACTTACGGTGAGCATGTTGTCTATGTCGGCGCTCACCTGATAGGTGCCTAAGAATCGCACCGTGAGGGGGAATATCAGCAGATAGTTCACTGCCATGCCAACGATGAACATCGCATAGCCTGCCGTGACAACCTTAACTCCCGCCCTGCGCTCGTTGGTGTAGAGTGCAGGCGATATGAATCCGAACAGCACATAGAGGATATAAGGCGACACGCACACCACTCCCGCCATCATCGCCACCTTGAGGTGAATCATGAACTGCTCGGTGAGTCCCGTGTTGATGAGGTGCAGGGCGAAAGGCTCGGCTCCCATGAGCCTGTAGGTGACAAAGCTGCTGCGCGAGGGCGCAAGCACAATGTCAAACAGCTGCTCCTTGAAAAAGAACGCCGCCACGCCGCTTGCCGCCGTTGCCGCGATAATCTTTATCAGGCAGGCACGCAGCACGTCAAGGTGTTCCCAGAACGTAAGTGCCGCCCCGCCGGCATTTCCCTTGCTGCTCACGCTGTCACTTTTCACTGCCGGCAGTTGTGTCTTTTTTGTCCTCTTCCTTGCTCTTGGGCTCTTCCAGACCGTTCATTCCGTCCTTGAAGCTGCGCACGCCTTTGCCCAGTCCGCGCATCATCTCGGGTATTTTCTTGCCTCCGAAGAGAAGCAGTATCACCAGTGTGATAAGTATAATCTCGGGTGTTCCAAACATGATTTTTATTGTTTTTAAATGTTTATTGATTTCGCTTGCAAAATTACAAAAAAAAATCAATATTGCCAAATATATAAGTAAAATGGGTAAAAAATTAGGTAATAAGTGAAAGTGTGCTTTGACGATATGAATAAAAAATGTTAAATCAAATGTGAAATGCTGACGTAAGATATGAATAATTGAAAAAAAATAACTACCTTTGCAAGCTGAAAGTGGGTGCGTATGCACTCTCGGAAAATAATTATTAATAATTAAACAAAGTATTTTTAGTAAAATGAAACAAGGTATTCATCCCGAAAACTATCGCCCCGTCGTATTCAAGGATATGTCCAACGGCGATATGTTCCTCTCACGTTCTACAGCAAAGACAAACGATACAGTAGAATTTGAAGGCGAAACTTACCCAGTGGTAAAGATTGAAATCTCCAACACCTCTCACCCATTCTATACAGGTAAGAGCAAGCTGGTTGACACAGCCGGTCGTGTTGACAAGTTCATGAGCCGTTACGGTAAGGCTGCAAAGAAATAAAGGGAAAATCTCGTAAGATATTTATTTCGCAGTTTTTTTGCTTTTGCAAAAACGGAAAAGAGCGCACCCGAAGTAGTTGCATATGCTTTGAGGTGCGTTCTTTTTGTTATATGGCAGCTCAGAATACGCCGAAATGTTTTTCTGTATTCCGTCTTCATACTGCAATAGACATTTTGATGGACAAAATGGAAAGTTACCTTTATTAGCCTGAGAGTAATGAATAACAAAAATGCTGGAAGAAAACAAAAAAAGATTAAAACATTTGTCGGGGCAGGAAAAAATGTGTATTTTTGCGGCATAAATCAAAATGCAAACAAAATTTATACAAATAATTAAACTATACAAAACACAATGAAAACAGTTTTTGACTTCACGGTTAAGGACCGTAAGGGTAATAATGTGGCGCTGCGCGCCTATTCCGGTGAGGTGCTCCTGATTGTGAATACTGCCACCCAGTGTGGCTTCACACCACAGTATGAGGAGTTGGAGAAAATTTATGAGAAATATCATTCTCAGGGATTTGAGGTGCTTGATTTTCCATGCAATCAGTTCGGACAGCAGGCTCCTGGCACCGATGAGGCTGTGCATCAGTTCTGTAAGCTCAACTACGGCACAGAGTTTCCACGATTCAAGAAAGTGAAGGTCAATGGTCCCGAGGCAGAACCGCTGTTTAAGTATCTTCAGGAGCAGCGCGGTTTTGAGGGATTCCAGATGGAGCATCCAATTGCTCCGGCGCTTGTTGACATTCTTTCGAAAGAGGATGCTGATTATGCCAGCAAGCCAGACATAAAGTGGAATTTCACCAAGTTTCTCGTAAACAAGATGGGACTTGTGGTGGCGCGCTTTGAACCTACCGAGAGTCTGGAAAATGTAGAGAAGCAGATAGAGGAGTTGCTGAAGTAAGTGTCATTATTATACATTATTTATATATGGAACACGTAAAATGTTTGATTATAGGCAGCGGTCCTGCGGGATATACGGCTGCCATATATGCGTCGAGAGCTAATCTCACACCAGTGCAATACTGTGGACTGCAGACAGGAGGACAGCTCACACAGACCACTGAGGTGGAGAATTTTCCCGGTTATCCTGATGGCGTGGACGGCAATCATATGATGGCTGACCTGCGCCAGCAGGCAGAGCGTTTCGGTGCCGACATCCGCGACGGCATTGTAACAAAGGTTGACTTCACGGAGCAGCCATACAAGGTGACTGTTGACGACAGCACTGAGATAGCTGCCGACACAGTGATAATTGCCACTGGAGCATCGGCAAAATATCTTGGCATCAGCGATGAAGAGAAGTATAAGGGAATGGGCGTGTCGGCATGTGCTACCTGCGACGGTTTCTTCTACCGCAAGAAGGTGGTTGCCGTGGTTGGCGGCGGCGATACCGCCTGTGAGGAGGCAGTCTATCTGTCGGGACTCGCCAAAAAGGTATACATGATTGTGCGCAAGCCGTTTCTCAGGGCATCCGATGTGATGCAGAGACGTGTGTTTGAAACAGAGAATATCGAAGTGCTCTTTGAGCACAACACCCTCGGACTCTTTGGTGAGGATGGCGTAGAGGGCGCGCATCTTGTAAAGCGTAAGGGTGAGCCAGATGAGGAGCTTGTGGACATAGCTATCGATGGTTTCTTCCTCGCCATAGGTCATCATCCTAACACCGAAGTGTTTGCCGACTATCTGGAGCGCGACGCAGAGGGATATATTAAAGTCAAGGGCGATACTCCATGCACCAATGTGCCGGGTGTGTTCGCCGCAGGCGACTGCGCCGACCCGCATTACCGTCAGGCGATTGTGGCTGCCGCCAGCGGATGCAAGGCTGCCATGGAGGCAGAGCGTTTCCTCAACGGGAAATAATTTTTTGGGGAGGAGTTAAGATTTGGGAGTTAGAAAGGAGTTTACGCTCCTTTTAACTCCCCTTATTTATAAATGTGTCAGTCTGTAGATATCCTTCACCGGGCATGGTCGTGCAGTTGCAACACACTTCCAGTGCTATGATTTTTCTCGCAAACAATAATCTTAAAGATTTATAAAACAGAAAACGGCAATTCGCTGACATTCTGCAATGGTAACCTTGCGGTAACTATGTTACGGCGGTGTGGGTTCTTGCAGGATATGGGAAAAAGATGTAACTTTGCACCCGGAATCAAGCAATTGATTTAAGAAAACAAGAATCAAGAAATATAGAATTAAAAACAAAAATTGAGAATTATGAGCAAAGTAAACATCAAGCAGACCGGCAATGGCTGGTGCGTTGCTTCTGCAGGCAATCTGTCGGGCATTTTGGAAAAGACTTTTGTAAAGGACGACATGGGACTGACATCGATGGAGATTTCCTTCGGCTCTCTTGCTGAGGGACAGGCGGTGCCTTTCGACCACCGTCACAAGCAGAATGAGGAGGTGTATATTGTGCTTGGCGGCAAGGGAGTGTTCACTGTTGACGGCACTGACGTGGAGGTTGAGGCTGGTGACATTGTGCGCATGGCTCCCCAAGTGGTGCGCTGCAACAGAAATACAGGCAGTGAGCCTTTTACCTATATCTGTGTGCAGGCAAAGGACAACTCACTGGAGCAATATGTGATGAGCGACGCAGAGATTGTGGGGTGAAATAGGGAAAATCAGCGCCAATACAACGGGAGAAGGCAATAAAAAGTGCTTTCTCCCGTTGTATTAGGTATAATTAATTTTACTCACTGAATTACAAACAAAATTCATGATATGATAAACTCCGTTGACGTGCGCGATATGCTTTTCCCCGACTGTCCTATACGCAATGTACTTTCGCGCATTGGCGACAAGTGGTCGCTGCTTGTGCTCCACATTTTAGCTGGCAGCAGTGTTCCTTTCCGCTTTTCTGTCCTGCGCAGGCACATTCCCGACATATCGCAGAAAGTACTTACAGACACATTGCGTCATCTTGAGGAGGACGGACTGGTGGAGAGGTTTGTGTATGCTGAGGTGCCGCCACGTGTGGAGTATAGGATAACTGGGCGCGGCGAATCGTTTATGCATGCCTGCCGTCCCATGATAGAGTGGGCAATAGAGCATTTTGCCTCTATTGTGGAGAGTAGGAAACAGCGCCATGATGCACTATAATGTGGATAGAACGGCGAATCCACCATTGTTTATTTGCTTTTTAAAGTAATAACTGCAAATTATTACTTGATTTCGTAAAAAAACTACTAACTTTGCAGGCAAAATGATTTCTCACGAACTGACATACCGCATAGAGCGGGCTTTGGGATTTGAGCCTACGGCAGGACAGCGTCATGCCATGGAGCTGTTCGGACGGTTTATGACCGACCGCAACGACCATGTGCTCATGATTCTGCGCGGCTCGGCAGGTACGGGAAAGACATCGCTTGCCGGAGCTATCGTGAGGGCGATGAAGGGATTGAGGCAAAAGATGGTGCTGCTGGCTCCCACGGGACGGGCGGCAAAGGTCTTCTCCGTTAATTCCGATACTCCCGCATACACCATCCACCGCAGGATATACCGCCAGAAGACAGCAGGCGACCTGTCGCGATTCTCGCTCAACGACAATCTTCACAGCGACACGCTGTTTATCGTGGACGAGGCGTCGATGGTGGCAAACCAGGGCTACAGCGACACCTCGTTTGGCTCGGGGCTCTTGCTTGATGACCTTGTACAGTTTGTCTACAACGGGCGCAACTGCCGCATGATGCTCATTGGCGACAAGGCGCAGCTGCCGCCTGTGGGCGAGGAGGAGAGTCCTGCGCTCATAGGCGACTACATGCAGGGCTATGGCTTGTCAGTGTATGAGTGCGACCTCGACGAGGTGCTGCGCCAGAGCAGCGAGAGCGGAATATTGTGGAACGCCACTATGATTCGCGGCATGATAACCCACGACGAGATGACGCAGCTGCCAAAGATTCGCTTCGCCGGTTTCAGCGATATAAGCATTGTGCCGGGCGGCGAGCTGATAGAGCAGTTGGCGTCGAGCCACTCGCACGCCGGAATCGACGAGACGATGGTGATAACGCGCAGCAACAAGCGCGCCAACATATATAATAATGGTATAAGGGCGATGGTGCTCGGGCGCGAGGAGGAGCTGTGCTCGGGCGACATGCTGATGATTGTGAAAAACAACTATTACTGGACGGAAAAAGAAAAGGGTAAGGGAGACAGTACCGCCGCCGATGTTTCAACTCCAGCGTTTCTTGCCAACGGCGACCGCTGCGTGGTGCGCCGTGTGAGGAACGTCCGCGAAATGTACGGCTTCCGCTTTGCCGACCTCATGCTGACCTTTCCCGATTATGACGACTACGAGCTTACAGCCACGGTGTTGCTCGACTCGCTCCAGGCGGAGGCTCCTTCGCTCACCCGTGAGCAGACCGAGCGGCTATATAACGCCGTGCTTGCCGACTATGCCGACATTCCGCTGAAGACCGACCGCATGAAAGCCCTGCGCAACGACCCTTACTACAATGCCATACAGATAAAATATGCCTATGCCGTCACCTGCCACAAGGCACAGGGCGGACAGTGGGCTCACGTCTATCTGGACCAGGGATACATGACCGACGAAATGCTCACGCCCGACTATATTCACTGGCTCTACACGGCGTTCACCCGAGCCACCGAGCGGCTGTATCTCGTAAACTGGCCAAAAACGCAGACGGCGGATGTTTCGGAAGCTGATGACTGATTTTATACTAAAAATATTTTGTGATATGGGAAATAATGTTTATCTTTGCAAAATAATAATTAAGAATTTAAAGTTATGACAACGGCAGAATTAAAATATGAGCTTTTCAAGGATATTGATTCGATAAACGACGACAATGTTCTGAACAAGATTGCAGCCTATATACGGAAGTATGTTTCCGCAACACAGAAAGCTAGACCGGCACTTTACGATGCAGAATCGGGATGCTATGTCAACGAAAAGACGATGGAGGCAATAGAGGAAAGTATGCGGGGCACATTTGCCGGAGAAGTTGACTGTTCAAGTTTTGAAGCATTTGAAAAGTCATTGGGACTATGAAAAAAATAAAATATTCCTCTCAATTCAAAAGGGATATCAAGAGATATGCTCACAACAAAGAAAAGATGAAGTGTTTATACTACGTTGTCTCTATGTTGGAGCGAGAGGAACGTATTCCCGGTGAGTATTCTCCACACATGTTAAAGGGAGAATACAAAGGTTGCTGGGAATGTCATATAGAGAGTGATTTCCTGCTGATATGGATTGACGGCAGCACTGGTGTTATTTGGCTTGAGCGACTTGGAAGTCATTCTGAATTGTTTGGAAAGAAAAAATAGCTGTACCATATTTACCAAGAACCAAGAATAATTCGGAATTTATAACTATGGAAATTATATTTTTGATTGCAGGAGTGACAATTGGAGCCGTGATAGGCTGGCTGGTTGCCAAAAACAGGGGTGCTGCCGTGGTGGAGGCGCAGAATGTCAGGTATAGTGATTTGGACAAACGCTATGCCGTGGCTTTGGCGGATAAGGAGCGCACAGAGCGGCAGGCTGTGACAGACAGGGAGGAAATGAACCGGCGCATGGCGGCAGAAAGGGAGGAACTTCTCGGTCGTATGGCGGCAGAGAAGGAGGAGGCGGCACGCCGAATGGCGGTCGAAAAAGAAGAGGCGGCACGCCGAATGGCAGAGAACAACGAAATGCTGCAACAGCAGATGAAGATGATGGAGGAACGCCTGAAGAATGCCACAACCGAACTGCTGAAGCTGCGCTCGGCTGAGCTGCAGCAGAACAACACCACGCAGATGTCGGCTATAATAAATCCGCTGAAGGAGACCATCGGCGAGATGAAGCAGGCGATGGAGAGCACCCGCGACCAGGGAACGAAGAACACGGCATCGCTGGAAAAGGCGATAGAGAACGTGCTGAGCCGCGCCGCTGAAATAGGAAGCAAGGCGGACAGCCTTGCCAATGCCCTGAAAAACGAAAGCAAGACACAGGGTAACTGGGGAGAGATGATACTGAGCGAGCTGTTGGAGAGCGAGGGACTGCAAAAGGGAAAGCACTACAGCGTGCAGGAGACGCTGCGCGACGAGGCGGGCAACGCCCTGAAAAACGACGAGTCGGGCAAGAGGATGATTCCCGACGTAATCCTGCACTTTCCCGACAACCGCGACGCCATCATCGACTCGAAGGTGTCGCTCTCGGCGTTCATCGACTATCAGAATGCCGGCGACGATGAGGCTGCGCGCGCCGATGCGCTCAACCGGCACGTTCAAAGCTTGCGCAACCATTACAAGGAGCTGGCGCGAAAGGACTACAAATCCTACATCAAGCCGCCGAAGCAGACGCTCAACTACGTCATAATGTTTGTGCCCAACGAGTCGGCGCTGCAGCTCGCCCTCGTCAACGACACCGCGCTCTGGCGCGAGGCTTACAGCAAGGGAGTGTTCATCACCGGCGAGCAGAATCTGCTGGCAGTGCTCCGTCTCATCGACATGGCGTGGGTGCAGCAGGAGCAGACCAAGAACCAGGAGGAGATTCTCAAGCAGGCGCGGCTTTTCCTCGACCGTGTGGGCGACTTTGTTCGCCATTTCGACGACATCGCCGTGAAGCTCGACGCAGCGCGGCAGTCGTTTAACTCAGCCAAGGAAAAGATGCTCACGGGAAGGCTCAACATCATGGCGCCGGCACGGAAGCTTGCCGATATGTCGGGGCAGGAGAACCCGAAGAAGCCGATACCGGGGATTGATGCTTAGTTATTAATTATTAGTTATTAGTTATAAATTGAGCTTGCGCAGCTACGTTATAACTAATAACTGAAAAAATAACAAAAACAATGCTTTACATAAACGAAAACCTTCAGGCTTTTGACCTCGCCGCCGCCTTGGCTTCCATCTCGGAGCAGCGGCGCGTGCAGGCTCTGCGATTTAAACACGAGCAGGGCAGGAGGGAGAGCGTGGCTGCCTATCTGTTGCTGAAAGAGGCTTTGCGCAAGGAGTTCGGAATAGGCGGAAATCCTGAGTTTGAGTACGATGCCGGCGGCAAGCCGCGCCTGAAGGACCATTCCGGCATATTTTTTAATCTGAGCCACTGCCGCGAGGCTGCCATTTGCGTGATCGACACTGTCCCCGTGGGTGTTGACATTGAGACCGTCCGTCCGTTTAAGGACGCTCTTGCCCGCCATGTTCTCTCGCCCGAAGAATACGGTGCCGTCACGGCCTCGTTAAATCCCGCCGTGGAGTTTATAAAGCTGTGGACTCAAAAGGAGGCTGTGCTGAAGCTCACGGGCGAGGGCATACGCTCCGACCTGAAAACGGTGCTGACAGAGCGCGCCGCCGACGTTGAGCTGAACACCGTGGTGCTGCCGCGCTTTGTCTACACAGTGTGCCGGCGCAGGGAATAACCGGCTCAATATTTTCTGAAGTGAAACCTGAAGCGCTCCGACCTCAGCGTCATTTTTCCCGACGTGAGCTGCTCCACGCTGAAGACGGGTTCCAGCGCGTCGATGCTGTAGAATGCAAGCTCCGAGGGGTCTTCTATTTTTATGTCGCCTTCCTTACGGTTGTCTGTGTAGGGATTGCTCAGTGTGAGCCTGTCGCCGCTGTGTACGAAACGGAAAAACACGGGCTCGGCACCTCCGTAGACCGCCGACATCCGCAGCAGATTGTGCTGCACCGACCAGAATATGCCCTTTGTGCGCATATCTGCGGAGTGCTCCGTTGCGGTGCCGCCAGTGTTCAGCGTGTCGAGCTGCGTCAGCTGCCACATTCCGTCGAGGTTGCCGTTTTCAGAGTGCTCAATGGTGCATGCCGCTGCCGTGAACAGTAATATTATGATTGAAATCAGTGCTGTCTTTTTCATATCAGTGCATTTTTCTCATTTCTGTGTCATCTCCATGTTTTTCTTATCGTCATCTGCAGTCCTTGACTTGTGCCGCGCAGCTCGCCCGAGTCCAGTCCCGCCGCGGCGGTGACGCTCCAGCCGCCGAGCGGCGAGGTCTGCGGAAATTTGTAGCAGGCTTCCAGCATCAGGCTCAGGTTGGAGCGCGGGTCAGGGTAGGGCACACGGTATGTTCCCCAGCCCTTCTGCCACGAACCGAGCATACGGTAGTGCAGGTTGCCGGAGATGTCGCCCGATGCTCCGGCGTGGAGAGCCGTGAAGCGGTTGTTCTTCACCTCAATCCTGCCGTCGGTGTTGTAAATCGGCGACAGATAGAGCGGATTACCCATCACCTGCCCCCAGTGCTGCCATCCTGTGAAGATGTGGTGGTTGTAGTAGTTGTCCATGCCGCCTATGTGGTCGGGCATACTCGGTGTGTGGTCGTGATACACGGGACCGCTCTGGTATTTTGTGTACATATATTCCAGCACGATGGCGCTGAGCCACGGTGTGCGCTTCAGCTTGAGCTCTGCGCCGAGCAGCATGTCCTTAAATCCGTACATGAAATAGCGGTTGTCCTTTTTCACATTCCATTCCTCTCCTGTACCGTAGCCGTTGTAGTCAAGGTGGAACATCGCGCTGTGGTCCTCGAAAAAGTGGTCCCAGTATACGGCGGCATGCCATGCCGGAGCGTCGTAGTTGAGGCGCAGCACCCATGAGCCGAGCTGGTCGCCGCCCACGTTTCGGTAGACATCCTGCATCGGTTCGGAACCTCCGGGGATAAATGCGTCCCACATGCCTTTCAGTCCCCCTTGGTTGTCCATCCTCTCTGCTCCGTTGTCCATCTTGTAGGTGGTGCCGCCAAAGAGCGCCGCCATCTCCAGTCCAGCCTCCAGCGACATGGGCAGGCTCCTGCCGCCTATCCTCAGATAGCCCGCCTTGCTGTGGTAAAGTGCGTTTTGGGTGTATCTCGACTGCTTCTTTGTAAAGTCTTTCTGCCAGTTGTCGTCGGTAGTCATGCCGTAGGCGATGTGTCCCTTCAGCGCCAGCCATCCACGGGTGCCGGGAATTTGCCAGTAGTCGGGCAGCGCAATCCTCACCTGCGGCACGGGGCGCGCATTGATGCCCAGCGTCTGCGGTCCACTGCTCAGCTCCTGGTTTTTCAGCTCCATGGGCTGCTGTTTGCTGCCTATGGTGAGCACACCTTTCAGCCATCGTCCCTCAACATACGCTTGTTGCACAATGACACTGCTGGTAAAATTATATGCCGCCGCCATGTCGATGCCGTAGCCCACGCCCCATTTATGCCTGCTGTCCACTGCAACATTACGCTGCAGCATGGCGCGCAGATAGCCGTTGTTTCTCTCCAGCGAGCTCAGTCCGTACTTGTTGGCGTTGAGCCACAGCGGCGTACGTCCGTCGCCAGCCGATGCCGTTGCCTGCATCTCCACGCCGTACTCTATGCTGTCGGTAAGCGATGGCTTTTGCCCTTCTTGCGCCGCCGTCTGTTGTGCGGTCAAGAAAAGAGCAAAAGCCATTATCTTATGTCTTATTGTCATTTAATTTATTTTGCAAGTAACTAAAAATGTGAAGTTGTGTATTAACTGTGTGCAAAGTTAATGCAACTTTTTCACAAAGCAAAATAAATTAACGTTATTTTTATTCAAAGCACAGTCTCACCTCGCCGGTGTACTCGCCGCGCGCCCAGACAGGCAGCGCCGACGGACCGTTGAGGTCGGTGGTGTTCACCTTGTTGCGCACGCCGGGGATTACCTGCATGATGCTGATGCCGGTCTCGGGCAGGGTGTAGAGCAGCTGGTCGCGGCCGTCACGTGGCTGGTATACGCCGATGTAATCCTTGTCGGTGCCGGGCTGGAGCGTCACCTTGCCCAACTTCGACTCCAGCTTCATCCACTGCACTCCGGCGAAGTAGCCCTTAAACTCAGGATAGAGGAAGGTCTCGCCCGGCACGGGGTCGTTGTATTCGTTTGCCCATACTCCGAGCTGCGGACCGTGCAGGCGGTTCTGCCACACGCGGTAGGGGCCGCAGCCGAGCCACTGCTTGCGCAGCATGTATTCCTCGGGGAAGTCGAACTTCACGCCCATGAGGTCCACCACTCCGTTGAACACATATTTATATATTAGGCGCACGTTGCCGTTAGGAGCGATGTGCCACTCAGCCTTTTGCAGCGAACCGAGCTTGTAGTTGGCGGTTACGATGAGAGTGTCGCCCTCGCCCTCGGCAGTGGTGATGCCGTCGAAGGTTCCCTGGTCGGCATATTCGGTGTAGGTGGTCTTCTTCTTCTCAGCCTCGGGGTCGTCGTGGTTGTAGAATTGGTCGAACGAGCGGTCGGCGCGGCGGTATGCGAAGAATTTCGGACCATTGCCGAACTGCAGGCTCTTGCCTTTTACCGACACGCTGCGCAGAGTTCCGTCCTCGGTTGAGAATGTCAGTGTGGTGTTGTCGGCTGTCACCGTGCCGTTGCTGTATGTGGGGCGCGGCTTGCGCATCCAGTTTTCCACCTTTACAATCATGTCGCTCTTGGTGTCCTGAATCTTAAACACCCATGTAAACAGCTCCATGCCGTTGTGGTCGGTTGCCTTCACCGCGAGAGCCTCGGCATCGGCAGGCACGTCGCCAATCCTCACCTCGCCGCTCTTGCCCGGGGCGATGTCGGCGCCGTTGATGGTGGCGGTCTTTATGGTCTTGGTCTCCGCACCGGCGAACTTCAGATAAGAGCAGTCAAACCTTACGCCCTTGAGCGTGAGGAAGTCGTAGCGGTTTTCCACTATCATGGTGCTTGCGTCGAGCTTCGCGCCGCTGGTCTGCGAGTATCCCTTTTGCGGAGTCTGGAGACTGCCGTTATATCCTTTCAGCGTCACCTGCACGGGGCACCATATCTGCTTCACCGTGTAGTAGCTGCCCTCCTTCTCGTGGTGAGGACCCACGATACCGTCGGCACCGTAGTTGCCAACGTTGTCGATTATTCCGTTCTGGTCGGTGCGCACCACGCCCTCGTCGGCATAAGCCCAGATAAATCCGCCCTGGCAGCGCTGCCATGTGCGCATCAGCTCCCAGTAGTCGTAGAGTCCTGCGCCTGCTCCGCCGTCGTAGAGTGCGTGCAGGAATTCCGTCGGCATGAATATCTGCGGACGGCGCATGTGCTCCTCGCTCTCGCCGTAGGAGCGGTAGTGCATGGTCTCATATCCGCCGAAGTTTCCCTGAGGGTGTATCACGGGACGCTGCTGCGGGTCCCATTTGTGGAAGTCGCCGTTAAGCTCATCGTTCCATCCCTTCTCGTTGCCGTTGCTCCACCAGATTACCGACGGGTGGTTGACGTCGCGCGTCACCATCTCCTTCACGAGCTTCTGTCCGTTTATTGTCTCGTGGTGACCGTGCCAGCCGCTCAGCTCGTCCATGACATACAGACCAAGACTGTCGCAGGCATCGTAAAACTCAGGGTCGGCAGGGTAGTGCGACAGTCGAACGGAGTTCATGTTCATGCTCTTTATCATCTTCACGTCGTTGATGTTGAGCTGCTTTGAGAGTGTGCGTCCGTATTCCGGCCAGAAACTGTGGCGGTTCACGCCGCGAATATTCACTTTCTTGCCGTTGATGTACATACCGTCGCCGTGGCGGGTCTCAATGGTGCGGAATCCGAACTTATCCTTTTCCACGTGCAGCGTCTTGCCGTCCTTGCCGATAAGCTCAAAGCTCACCTGATAGCGGTTGGGCGTCTCGGCGCTCCACAGCTTGGGGCTTGCCACGCTGAAAGCCACGTCGGCGTGGTCGCTGCCCGTGCGCACGGCGGTGGTGTTCTCAGCCACCTTCCTGCCGCTCATGTCGCTGATTACTGTGCGCACCTTTGCCCCCTCGATGCTGCGGTTCATCAGCACGTATGCCGAGAAACTGCCGTCAGCCTTGGCGTTGATTGCCGTGCGCTCGATGTTCACCGCCGGTTTGCGCACGATGAACACGGGGCGGAATATTCCGCCGAAGTTCCAGTAGTCGGCGCGGCGCTCCGAGAGGTTCACGCCGTCGTTCTCACTCTCCTTCGACACTGTGACCTCAAGCAGGTTTTTCTTCTTGCCGAAGAACACGCGGTCGGTCACGTCGTAGGTTATGCGGTAGAAGCCGCCCATGTGCTTGCTGCCTGCCTTGCGCTTGTTTATTTTCACTTCGGCGTCGGTCATCACCGCTTCAAACACGAGGTCGATGTGGGAGTTTTCCCATTCTGCCGGTAGTGTGAACTCATACTTGTAGAGTCCCTTCTCGTCGGCGATGCCGTCGGGCCGCGCCTTGCCGTAGAACTTCATGCCGTACTGGTAGGTGCCGAATCCCTGCAGCTCCCAGCACGATGGCACTCCGATTTTTGTCCAGCGTCCGCTGTTGTTTCCTCCCGTGCAGAAGAAGTCCCACTGCACCGTGTCGTCTGCACCCGTTCCGCTCAGGTATTGGCGTCGGGTGTTCACATCATTCTGTGCCTGAATGCACATTGCCGATGCCGCCAGCATCAGAATTGTTGCAAATAGATTTCTCATTTTTATGTATTTTGTTTTTCTTTCTATTTTCTACTTCCTATGAAAACTCTCTTGTTTTCCTTTTACTTTCTTTTTCCCGTTAAAGCTCCCCCTATATATATAATAAGGTGTAAGGCTCACCGTTTTTATTTCACGGGACTGAACCTCAGATGCAGCTTGTGGGGCTTCGCCTCGATGGTGTACTTCTTCAATACGCCGGGACCGCAGCTGCTGTTGCCAAGTCCGAGCACGGCGGCGTCGATGTGGAGATAAACATTGTCCTCGGCGCTCAGGTCGCAGTCGTGAGTGACGCTGCAGAGCTGGCTGGTGGAGTAGGGCAGGGCTGTGAACGAGAAACTGTTCCCGTTAACTGTGTTAACGGTCCATCCCCTGCCTTTGGCATCGGTGACGGTGAGCTCCGCCACGTCATCGTGGTTGCCGCTGTATTGCGGACGCGGATAATGAACGTACTGCCTGTCCACTGTGCTGCTCCAGCGCCCTACGGGAGTGGATTCGCGGCGGTCGGGATAGGAGTCGTGCGGTCCCCTGCCATACCAGCTGAGCGTGCGCATGGTCTTGGGCAGCACAAAGGTGTTGCCCAGGCATGGCAGCGTGGGCAGGTTGCCTTCTGGGGTGTAGGTAGCGTTGAAGTCAACCGTCCCGTCGGCTGCCATGGTGTATTCGTAGTCGGTCAGTATGCTGCCGTTGGCGCAGGCATAGCGGTGGCTCACGGTCACTGTCACCGAACCGTCGTCGTTGCGCCTCGTCTCCATCGGGCGGGTTACGGTTGTGGTGAGCGAGTCGAGCCTGTTCACGGTCCACTCCTTTGCCAGCCAGTTGCCGAATCCCTTGTCGTTGTCTGTTGGTGCGCGGTAGAAGTGCGGGCGCACCATGTCCATCCACGCCTTTGCCTTTTCCACGTCGGCTTTGCCAGCCTTCATCGGCTTGGGAATGAACGCCGTTGCCAGCTTGTCCTGCAGGGCAAACTGCGCCGCCGCAACCTCGTGCCCCGCCTCAGCCCACGGTGTGGCGTTGCGCAGCCGGGCGCTGATGTTAAGTCTCACGTCGGCGGCGTAGGGATAGCGGAAGTCGGGCAGCGTCATGTCTTTCAGCTCGCCGCTCTTTGTAGCCTTGCCGTTCACCAGCAGGGTGTATGTGTAGCTGAGGTTGTCGGTCTGTGCGTGCTCGTCGCGCTTCACGATGTTCACGCGCCTGCCGTCGAGCTCAATCTTTATCGGAGCGTAGACAGCCTTCACTTCGTAGTATTTCGGGGTGAGCGTGCGGTCCGACATTATCACTCCGTTCAGGCAGAACGCCTTCAGGTTGGGCTTGTCGCCAAAGTCGCCGCCGTAGGCTATCATCGTCTTGCCGTCGGCACGCTTCACGGCTATTGCCTCGTCCGCCCATGTCCAGATAAATCCGCCGAGCATCCGCGGGTTGCTGTATATCTCATCCCAGTATTCGCGGAAGTTGCCCATGGCGTTGCCCATGGCGTGGGCATATTCGCTGGTGAGCACGGGGCGGCTGCCGCCGTTCTGTGCTATGCTGAGCAGGCGTTCCCAGCGGGCGTTTTCGGGGCGCTCCATGTTGTCGTCCTTCACTCCGGGATTGTGGTATGCCTCCATCGTGCGCGGATAGAAGCGGCTGATAACGTCCACCGCCTGCGGGTCGTCGGCATTTGCGCCCTGCGCTCCCTCGTAATGCACGAATCGTGTCGGGTCATATTCTTTTGTCCATGCCGATATGGCTGCAAAGTTGGTGCCGTAGCCCGATTCGTTGCCGAGCGACCAGAACACAACGCAGGGATGGTTGCGGTCGCGCACCACCACGCGCTGCATACGGTCCATGAAAGCCGCCGCCCACGAGGGGTCGGAGGCAAGAGTGCCGCGAAGACCGTGCTCCTCAAGGTTTGCCTCGTCCATGACGTAGATGCCGTACTCGTCGCACAGGTCATACCAGCGCGGGTCGTTGGGATAGTGGCCCGTGCGCACGGCGTTGACGTTGCACTGCTTCAGCAGCCGTATGTCGTCCAGCATCTGCGCGGTGCTTATCACGCGCCCCGTGTTCTGATTCATTTCCTGACGGTTGACACCCCGGAATCTCACCTGTTTGCCGTTCACGAGGAAGCGCCCGTCGCGTATCTCCAGCCGGCGGAAGCCCACCTTGGTCTCCACCTGCTCCACGGTGTTTCCCTTGTCGTCCACAAGCCTCAGGCGCAACGTATATAAATAAGGTGTCTCGGCGGTCCACTTTTTAGGGTTCTTGACCTCTGCCTTCAGCCATCCCCATTCGGCGTAGCCGCGCTGGGGATAGCGCGCGTTCATAATCTTTGCCTTGTGGTCGAGGTTCAGCATCGGCTCGGCATCTTGGCGCAGCGTGCTGTCGAGCACGGCGTTGCCGTCGCGGTCAAGCAGTTGCGCCTCCACGGTGTAGCCTGTGCCGCGCTCACCATCCACCACAGCCAGTTGCGGGTCGATTATTATCTGCGCGTTTTGGTAGTCGTCGTCAAGCAGGGTGCGCACGCCGAAGTCGCGGATGCGTATCTTTTCTGTAGCATAGAGCGTCACACTGCGGTGAATGCCCGCCAGCCGCCATGTGTCCTGGTCTTCAAGATAGCTGCCGTCGGAATATTTGAAAACCTGCAGGGCTATCTGGTTGTCGCCCTCTTTCAGATATGGCGTTATGCGAAATTCGGCTGGCGACATGCTGTCCTGCGAATAACCCACGCGCACGCCGTTGATCCAGATGTAGAATGCGCTCGACACGGAGCCGAAGTGAATGTAAACCTCCTTGCCCTTCCATGCTGCGGGCAGGGTGAACGTGCGGCGGTAGCAGCCTGTGGGGTTACGCTCGTCGGTGGTGGTGTAGCCCTTCTTGGGCTCGCCCATCACGTAGGGCGGGTCAATCTTGAAAGTGTAGCCCGAACTGCAATAGATTGGCGTTCCGTAGCCGTTCACCTCCCAGTCGCCGGGCACGGGGAAGCTCTTCCAGTGGCTGTCGTCGAAGTCGGTGCGGAAGAAGTCCGCCGGCTGCTCGCCTGGAGTCTTTGTCCAGTTGAATTTCCACGTGCCGTCGAGCGTCATCTCCATGTCGCCCGGCGTGGTGTGGTAGGGTGTGAACGAGGCACGCGCCGGCTCACGGTTTATCTGGAGCACGTGCTGGTTTTCCCAGTCGTGCTGCTGTGCCGCTGCGGGCAGGAATATTGTTGTCAGGGCAGCTGTTGCTGCAAAAATCAGTTTTTTCATTGTTGTTGTATTTTTGTTAGGTTCCTCACTGCACATCCACCCGCTCAAACGCCAGTCCCCCGGCTTGCTTTGCCGTCACTGTCAGCGTATAGCTGCCGGCGTTTATTTGGGTGCCCGTGGTGGTGCTCAGAGTCTTGAACTTCTTTGGGTTTACTGGGAAGGTTATCTCCCGGTCAACGAGCATTGCGCCCTTGCTGTCGGTTATCCGCATCACGGCGGTCACCGGCTCGCCCGTGGTGTTCTTGTAGCGGAAGCGCAGGGCGTACTCCTTGCCCAGTCCTGTCTGGATTTTCCATACGGTCAAGCCCTTTGCCGATTTTTCTGGGGTGAATTGTGCTGCCGGACGCTCGTCAACGTCCTTGGGCATCAGCTCTTTGGGCAGCTTGGCTGCGGTGGCGGCGTTCAGCTTGTCCCAGTCGGTGTCGTTCGGAGTGACTATGAATTTTGCCGTGCTCCTTGTGGCAACGGCAATGGCGCTGATTATCGCCTGTCCAGCCTTGCTCTCGGGGAACGAGATGACGATTTTGCCGTTTTCTGCCTTGGCATAGACAACCTTTTTCAGGGCACCGTCGTGACCAGCCTCAGCCCAGATGTCGAGGTCGTCGATGAGAGTCTTGCCGTTCACTGCAACGTCAAACAGGCGCATGCCCTCGCAGTCGCTCCTCATGGTGCTGCCTTCGCCCACCCAAGGCTCGCTGAAGTAAAGCTCTATGCGGTAGTTGCCGTCGGGCACGGGCAGATTGTAGCTCAGCAGATGCTTGCCGTAGCGGCTGCTCTGGAACAGTGCCCACGAGCGTGTGCCGTGTATAGGGTCGGCGGTCACGGTCTGGCTCGCCGTCATCGGGTGCATGCCGTAGCGCTCGCCCCACGAGCGGCTGACGGTTTTGCCGTCGGCAGTCCACTGCTGCCCGTATTCATCGGTCATGGCGTTGCCGCCGCAGTTTATGCGGTACACATAGTTGTAGCCTTCGGCGCCGCGCAGCAGGTCGGCGTTTCTGTCGGCGGGAGTGGGCACAATCGTTGAGCCGCTGTAGAGAGCGTCGAAGTGCGGAGCCTGCGGCAGACCGCTATATATAATAATGTCTTCGGCTGCGGGCTTGCCGTTGCGGTAGCCCACGGCGCGCAGGACGTTGTACTTTATCAGGCGGTTCTCCCACACAAGGTGAGTGCTCGGTGTGGAGTGAGGAGTGTTGGGTGTGACTTTCTTTCTTCCCAAGAACTCGTTGTCGGTGGCGTCGTTGTAGAGCAGCACGCTGTCGCAGTTGCTGTAGACGTTGATGTCGGTGCGGCGGCTGCCCGTTTCCTTGAAGCGGTTGCTCCAAGTATGCGACACGATGTAGACCATCGGGTCGGTGTCGGGGCAGGTGTGGTGGGCGCGGTACATCTGGTAGGCGTCGGTGGGCTGTTCCCACACGGTGGTGAGCCCCTTGTGGTTGAAAGGTCCTATCTTGTCGATCATCCTGAGCCCTTCGTCGGGCTGCGTGCGCCCGGGGTTGTCGTGGCTGTTCATTATCCACTGGAAATGTCCGCACACGCTGTCCTTGGCGCTTTCTGCCAGCAGCATCTTGGTCTCTAAGATGCCGGTGAACTTCTCTTCGCTGTAAGCCTTTTCCTTTTCCAAATCTTTAGCCTCGCTGTGCAGCCCTATGGTGCGCCATGCGCCGTATTCGCCGTTGAGCAGCTGCACCGGCTGCCTGAGCTCCTTGTCGTAGTTCTTGGCAGAGCCGCCGTAGGTGCCGCTCCAGTTTTGTATCACGTTCCAGTCGGTGCCCTCGCCGCCGTTGCAGGTGGTTATGGCTCTCATCGTGCGCGCCGTGGGGTCCATTTCGCGAATTATGTCGCAGCACTCCCGGGCAAAGTCGGCGGGCAGCACACTCTCGTTCTGCAGTCCCCAGAGCATGATGCTCGGACTGTTGCGGCGCTCCTTTATCCATTGGCGCAGCAGGCGCTTGAACTCGCTGCGGAACTGCGGCGAGTCATACCAAATGTGTGCCGTGAACTGGCTCCAGAAGAGTATTCCCTCGCGGTCGAGCAACTTCTGATATTCGAGGTTGTGGGGCTGGTGAGCCTCGCGGAAGGCGTTGAATCCCATCTGCCTCACCTCCTTTATGCGGGCGGCTATCTGCTCGCTGCTGAAGGCGTGGCTCTGCCCTAACTGGTGCTCATACTCGCAAACGCCGTTGATGAATGTCGGCTTGCCGTTGAGGAAGAAACGGTGGTCGCCCGAGGGGTTCTTGCACGGCCATGTCAGGGTGCGTATTCCAAACGGCGTGGTTATCTCGTCGGTGGTTTTTCCGCCGCGCTTTATCATGCTTGCAAGATTATAGAGATATGGCGCATCGGTGCTCCACAATATCGGATTGTCGATTCGTGCGCTCTGTCTCACAGTCTTTGTCTCGCCCGGCTTCAGCGTCAGTTTCTCGCTCAGGCGGAACACCTGCTTGCCGCTGGCGAGCGCCAGCTTGTTGACATACTCCACCTCGGCGGTGGCGCTGCCGTAGTTTTTCACCTCAGTCTCCACAAACACGCTGTCGGCGCGGTCGTTGTTCCAGATGTGCACGCCGAAGGGCTCAATGCGCACCTCGTCGGTCTCGGTGATGTACACAGGGCGGAAAAGTCCGAGCGGCTGCGAGCCCTCGCTGAATCCGTATTCGCTCGAACAGCCTCCGCACACCCACGGCGACACCATGTCCATTGCCGGGTGCTCGGTTATTATCTCTATCTTGTTCTGCCCGTCGGTCAGGCGGTCGGTCACGTCGGCGGTCATCGTGGTGCGCCCCACTAATGTGCGGTCGCCCTTTTTGCCGTTGACGATTACGGTGGCGTAGCTGCCTGCGCCCTCAAGGGTGAGGAAGTAGCGCTTGCCCTCAGCCGCCTTGTTCAGTGTGAAGCTCTTGGTGTAGGTGGCGGTGCCGTGCAGGTTGCCGTGGCGCAGCTGCCGCGCTCCATAGTAGTCGTCCCAGTTGTGTGGCAGGCTCACCGTGCGCGTCTCGCCGCCCATGGTGGTCTGCCACAGGTCCATGAGGTCTATCCTTGTGCGCCTGCCTTTTTTCTCAGGCTGGGGAAAGCTCACCGCGCTCTTGCCCATGGGCACGCTCGTGGCAACGGCTATGCCGCGCTGCTCGGCGTTGTTCACGGCGCAGTAGAAGTGATACACCACGCCGTCGTGCTTCAGCACGTAGCTCTTGTGGGCAAACATCTCGTCGTAGGGCTTTGTGGGATAGATGAGGTCGTTGCCCTGCCACTCCTGCCAGTTCACGAGGTCGCGGCTCACTGCAAAGGTGTTGAAGGCGTTGTAGGGGCGCGAGGGGTTGAACGCCGAGAACCAGAACATCACGTATAGGTCGCCCATCCTAACTATCTGCGCGTCGCCCGTGATTATCCCCTTCACCTCGTGGGTAAACACGGGATTGCCCTCGTAGCGTGTCCATTTCTTGAGGTCGTTGCTCAGGGCTATGCCTATGCGCTCCGCCTTCATGTCGTTGGCGGGATTTATTCCACCGGCATTGTAGAACATCACGAAGCGCTTGCCCAGCGTCTTGGCGTCGTCCTTGTATATCGTACTTTTGTATTGAATCAGCTTCTCCCACCACTGACAGTCCTTGTCGTTGATGCTCATCAGCGGACGGTCGTAGCCGTTCCACTCGTGGGCGTTGTCCACTCCGTTCTTAGTCCACGCCATGCCGATGTTCAGCGGTGCGCGCACGCCCTCGTAGCCTGTGCCCTCGCCGCCGATGTATGTCATCCAATGGCTGCCCTTGTACTTCTCCATCCTGTAGCTTCCGCCCCAGTTCCAGTCTATCAGTGCCGGAAATCCCCCGCGCTGGTTCATGTCCCAGCCGCTTTCCTTATACGACAACAGCCTGCCGAGCGTCTTCCACTCCAGCAGGTTGTCGCTTTCGGCGAGCCATGTCTCGTAACCGCGTCCGTCGAGTCCCGTCTTGCCGTTGTACACCACGTAAGTCATGTACCACTTGTTGCCCTCGCGGTACACCGTGGGGCAGTCAATCTTGTGATAGTTATCCTTCGGTGCCACCACCATTCCGTACTTGTATGGCGTTTTCACCTCCTCGTAGATTTTCGCCATCTGCTCCTGCGTGATGGCGGCTGTCTGTTTTGCTTTTGCGGTCTTTGCGTTTACCGCCGTAGTTGCCGTGATGCCCATCAGCGCTACCGCCGCAACTTTTCTTATCGTGGCTGCTGTCAGTTCAAAGCCTGTAATTTTCATATTGTTTTCGTTATGTTTTAGTAGTTGTCTTATACATTATTTATATATAAACGCGTTTTCTTTGTTTTTGTACCCGCCGATTGATAATTCTCTAGCGCTACAGAAAATTTTTTCTAGCGCTACAGAATTTTTTCTCTAGCGCTAGAGAATTATTTTTCTAGGTCTAGAGAATTATTTTTCTAGGTCTAGAGAATTATTTTTCTAGATCTAGATTTTTTTTTGCTTCCCGAGTTTAGTTTTTTTCAACGGTAATGCCCGGAATTTACTGGTTCATTTCCGGGCATTACTGCTCAAATTTACTATTACTGTGCCGTTCCCCGTAACAAAAGTAAAACACAAAAAAAATTAAAAAACAGTTGTTAAATTTTGTTTTCTCCTTGTTTATTATTAACTTTGCCGGAAATATTGCAATATGGGATTTTTTGGATTTTTTAATAAGGAGAAAAAGGAAACGCTCGACAAGGGCTTGGAAAAAACCAAGAGCAGCGTTTTCGACAAGATTGCGCGCGCCGTGGCAGGCAAGAGCAAGGTTGACGACGAAGTGCTCGACAATCTGGAAGAAGTGCTGATAACAAGCGATGTGGGCGTTGACACCACGCTGAAGGTCATTGAGCGCATCGAGGCTCGCGTGGCTCGCGACAAATACGTGAGCACCAGCGAGCTCAACGGCATTCTGCGCGACGAGATTGCCGCCCTGCTGTCGGAAAACAACACGGGCGACAACGAGTCGTGGGACCTGCCTGCCGACCACAAGCCCTACGTAATCCTCGTAGTTGGAGTGAACGGCGTGGGCAAGACCACCACCATCGGCAAGCTGGCGTGGCAGTTCAAGCAGGCTGGCAAGAAGGTTTATCTTGGAGCAGCCGACACTTTCCGTGCCGCAGCCGTGGAGCAAATCTGCATCTGGGGCGAGCGCGTGGGCGTGCCTGTCATCAAGCAGCAGATGGGTGCCGACCCTGCAAGCGTGGCTTTCGACACTCTGAGCAGCGCCAAGGCAAACGGTGCCGACGTGGTGATAATCGACACGGCGGGACGACTGCACAACAAGGTGGGACTTATGAACGAGCTGAAGAAGATTAAGGACGTGATGAAGAAGGTGATGCCCGAGGCTCCCGACGAGGTGATGCTGGTGCTCGACGGCTCTACGGGGCAGAACGCCTTTGAGCAGGCAAAGCAGTTTGCGGCGGTCACGACAATCACGTCGCTCGCCATAACAAAGCTCGACGGCACAGCCAAGGGCGGAGTGGTGATCGGGATAAGCGACCAGCTGAAGGTGCCCGTGAAGTATATCGGACTGGGCGAGGGCATGACCGACCTGCAGCTGTTCGACAAGCGCCAGTTTGTGGACTCGCTCTTCAAAAAGGACTGACGCCCGCTTTTGTTTATCAGGAAAACATGCTTTTTTGTGAATGAAAAAGAAACATATTGACATTATAACACTTGGATGCTCGAAGAACCTCGTTGACAGCGAGACGCTCATGACGCTGTTCGAGCACAACGGATATGAATGTACCCACGACAGCGAGAGCCCGCGGGGCGAGATAGTGGTGGTGAACACCTGCGGATTCATAGAGGACGCAAAGCAGGAGAGCATCGACACCATTCTGGAGCTGGCGCAGGCAAAGGACGAGGGGAGGATAGGCAGTCTATACGTGATGGGCTGCCTGTCGCAGCGCTATCGCGGGGAACTGGAGGCGGAGATACCGCAGGTGGACCGCTGGTACGGAAAGTTTGACTACAGGCAGCTCGTTGCCGACCTCAACGCCGGCAACGCCGTGACCTGCAGCGGAGTGAGGCACATAACAACGCCGCGCCACTATGCCTACATCAAGATTAGCGAGGGATGCGACCGTCACTGCGCCTACTGTGCCATACCTATAATGACGGGTCGCCACGTGAGCCGCCCCATGGACGAGATTCTCGACGAGGTGAGGATGCTCGCCGCCAACGGAACCCGCGAGTTTCAGGTCATTGCCCAGGAGCTGACCTACTACGGCGTGGACATTGACGGGCGGCAGGGCATTGCCGAGCTAATCGACCGCATGGCGCAGATTGAGGGCGTGGAATGGATAAGGCTTCACTACGCCTATCCCGCGCACTTCCCGTGGAATCTGCTGGAGGTGATGAACCGCCGCAAAAACGTGTGCAAGTATCTCGACATTGCACTGCAGCACATTTCGGACAACATGCTTACGCGGATGCGCCGCAACGTTACGAAGCGCGACACCATGGAGATGATTGAGCGGATGCGCCGCGAGGTGCCGGGAATACACATCAGGACAACGCTGATGGTGGGATTTCCGGGAGAGACCGACGACGACTTCAACGAGCTGGTGGACTTTGTGAAGTGGGCGCGCTTTGAGCGAATGGGCGCCTTTGCCTACAGCGAGGAGGAAGGCACATATTCAGCCGACAGCTACGAGGACGACGTGCCCGCGGAGGTGAAGCAGAAGAGGCTCGACAGGCTCATGCGAATACAGCAGCGCATAAGCGGAGAGATAGAGGCAGAGAAGGTGGGCAAGGTGATGCGCGTGGTAGTGGACCGCACTGAGGGCGACTATTACATAGCCCGCACCGAATTTTGCTCGCCAGAGGTGGATCCCGAGGTGCTGATAAAGGCAGAGAAGGGCAGGGAGCTGCAGATAGGACAGTTCTACGATGTAAGAATCACCGACTCGGAGGACTTCGACCTTTATGCCGTAGTTTTATAAACTCAGCTCAACTTTTCGCATGTTGACGGGAGTTGTGTTGCAACTCTTCAAACAGTTGGGCAAATTAGAAAAAAGAATGAACAACAAGGAATTTATAAGCGAGCTTGCCGCGAGGATGGGCTTCAGCATTGCCGAGACGCAGCGCATGGTGACGGCGGTGGTCGATGAGGCGGCGGAGCGCCTGCAGAACGGCGACACGCTCTCTGTGACGGGCTTCGGAACGTTCGACGTGAAGAAGAAGATGGAGCGCGTAATCATCAATCCCGCCACGCAGCAGCGTATGCTCGTGCCGCCGAAACTGGTATTGGATTTTAAGGCGGTGCCGCGTCTGAAAGATAAAATAAAAGGAAAATAATGGCAAAGATCTCGTTTTTTGAAGTGGCGCAGGTGCTTGTGGAGCACAAGGGGCTTGAGAAAGGCATCGCCAAAGAATTTGTCAAGACCATGTTTGACATTATTCTGGAACGCCTCACCACCGACCAGCTGGTGAAGGTGAGGGGGCTTGGCACGTTTAAGGTGGTGGGCGTGGACTCGCGCGAAAGCGTCAACGTTACAACCGGCGAGCGCTTTGTGATAGAAGGACACTCAAAGATAACGTTTACTCCTGACTCCACTATGAAGGAACTTATCAACAAGCCGTTCTCGCAGTTTGAGACGGTGATGCTGAACGACGGTGTGAACTTCGCCGACAATAAGGTCGAGGAGAAAGCCGGAGAAGAACCGGCTCCAGTAGTAGAAGAGGTTCCTGCTCCCGTAATCAAAGAGGAACCTGCTCCCGTAGTCGACGAGGAACCAGCTCCTAAAATCGTTGAAGAAGAACCTGCTTCTGAAATCGTTGAGGAAGAGCCTGCTCCCGAAACAGTTGAAGAAGAGCCTGCTCCCGTAGTCGACGAGGTTCCAGCTCCTGTAGTCGAAGAGGAACCTGCTCCTGTAGTCGAAGAAGAACCTGCTCCTGTTGTGGAGGAAGAACCGGAAGAAAGCCGTTTGCCCTCGCATTTCAAGCCAGTTCTCATACACCTTATATATATAACAGTGGTTGTGGCGCTGGCAGGGTGGGGCGGCTATTGGTATGGCAAGAACTCTGCAGAGCAGGAAGCCGCGGCAAAAGTGACGATGCCGGCAAAGCCCCGCAAGGCTGTGACGGTAAGGAAGACTGTGGCGGTAAAACCTGCGGTAAAGCCCGACACGACACGCAAGGACACCGCAAAGCCAGTGGTGCAGGAGAAACAGGATGAGGTGAAGACCGAAGCGCAGATTATTCTTGAGAACCACGAGAAATATTCGGCTATGGACTCAAGGGTGCGCACGGGAGCCTATGTGATTGTGGGCGAGCTGCGCACGGAAAAGGTAAGGAAGGGCGAGACCATGGAGCGGTTTGCCCGGCGTATGCTTGGCGAGGGTATGGAATGCTACATAGAGGTCTTTAATTCTATTCCGCCAAAAACGCCATTGAAGGAAGGGCAGGAGATAAAGATTCCGAAGCTGCGGCTGAAAAAGGCTGTGAGGAAACAGAGCAAATAAGAGCAAAACAGAACAAAAGAAAAAAATAAAGTGCCGGAGCATCACTGCTGCGGCACTTTTCCTAATTAATGAAACAACTACAAACTATACAGTTTGTTTTATTCCAAGTCTCCGGCACTGCTTCATGCCTGGAGCGTTTTTTTACCATGGTTCCAGCGTGAGCCAGCCGTCAGAGGTCCAGTTGATGCGCTTTTTCACAAGGATTGACGCACCGTTTTTTGCCACGCTGTAGCCGTGGCAGATGAACAGGTCGGCAGGAAGGTCTGTGTGGTGGTATGCGGCGCAATGCCCCATTGCCTCATATTCCTTTTTGTCGCCTTCAAGGATGATTGTTCCTCCGCCCGCGAGCATATCCTTGCCGTTGCGGTCGAGATACGGACCTGCCACATTCTTGCTCCTTCCCACTGCAACGCGGTAGTTGCTCTTTATGCCCCGGCAACAGTAGTCCCAGCTCACAAACAGATAGTAATAGTCGCCGTGACGCATGATGAACGGTGCCTCAATGGCGTTGGTGCCTGCATATTTCGATGTTGGGTTGGGCTCTACGTTGGTGTCACCCGGGCTGTGGCGGCGGGCTATGGTGAAAGGCTTGGCACCACGCTTCACGTGCATGCTCTTGTCGAGCTGCACCATCTGTATTCCGTCCCAAAACGAGCCCCATGTCATCCACGGACGTCCTTTCTCGTCGATAATGAAGTTAGGGTCGATGGCGTTCCAGTCGTTGCGCTTTCCCTTCGATGCCACGATGCATCCCTCGTCCTTCCATCCGCCGGCGTTTGCCAGCGATGTGTTGCTGAGCAGTCCTATTGCCGAGGTGTTTTTGCCGAATGTAGAGCACGAGTATGCCAGGTACCATTTGTTGCGGTAGCGTATTATGTCGGGTGCCCAGATATGGTTTTCAAATCCCGGCACGCTGTCTCTGGTCCATGCCGGAATGTTGTTGCCGAGCACTCCGCTGCGGTTGATGGTCCAGCGGCTGCCGTCGGTGGAGGTCATCTGCCCGATGCCGTGCCCGGTGCAGTAGAGATAGCACACCCCGTTCTCCCATGCCATCACGGGATCGTGAACAAACGGCGTGTCAACCGTCAGCTGCTCCTTGTTGCCTTGTAGAGTAGCCTCCTGAGCCTTTGCGCAGGGAGCGGCAAAAAGTGCCGCCCCCAGTATTATGCTGTTTATATTCATTGCTTGCGGGATTTTAAGTTATTGTTTCTTCTTTCCCCAGAGACTCTTGTTGCCGCTAAGTCCCGAGTAGACGATTGTAACCTTGCGCGGGTTTGCCTCCCAGTCCACTTCGCGCTGCACCATCAGCTCCGTTCCGCCTATGGTAAGCGTTCCGGCAGCAGCGTTGAAGCTCCACGCGGCGTTGTTCCACGCCCCGACGGCTTTATGGTCGGCGGTGAGCGTCACGGTGGCGGCAGTCTTCTGCTTGCCGTAGCTGTAGGCAAGGTCGATGTGCTCCCATTCGCCCACCAGCTCGCTCTCCTTTATCTGCTCCTGCGGCACTGCGCCGTAGCGCTCGGGCATCACCACAGGCCAGCCGTTGGAAAGCCATTTTATGCTTCTCACGCCGCCCATCATCACGGCGTTGCTGGCGTTGATGCCCGACACATTGGCTGGCAGGCGCTGCTGCGAGGCGTAGAACCAGTTGCCTGCGCCGTCGTCGAACACGGCGCAGTGGCTTATGCCTACCCAGCCGCTGCCCTGACTGAATTTGTAGGGGTGGGTGAGCACGGCGGGGCTTTCGTTGGCGCCTTTGGCTGCATCGGTCACCTTGCCGTCCATTGTCTCGTAGGGACCGTCGACATTGCGCGAGCGTAGCACGCGGGTGTTGTAGGGAACGTCCAGTGCGTCGTAGGCAACGAACAGATAGTAGTAGCCGTTGCGGTAGACCACCTCGGGAGCCTCGGCACCCTGCCAGCGGTTGTTGAGCGTACGTGTGAATATCAGTTTGCCGTATGCCGCAATTTCGCTGTCGGTGCCGAAGGGCTTGGGCAGCTCGGCAAGGGTCTTGCCGGTTGTGGCGTTGAGCTCAACGGCGGCAAAGCCGCTGTGCCATGAGCCGTAGACGAGCCAGTGCTTGCCCTCGGGCGTGATGATGTACGACGGGTCTATGGCGTTGTACTTGAAGTAGCAGCGGTTCCAGTCGGTGGCGTTCACGTTGAAGCTGAGCCCCTTGTCCGATGCGTTGGTTATCACGTAGCCCTTGTCCTCCCAGCTGTTCACCTTCGAGGGGTCGCTCGTCTCCATCATGCCGATGAATGCGCGCTCGCTCCACGTTCCGTTGCCGTTGATGGTTCCCGGACAGGTGATGCAGTAGTACATGCGGTAGAGATTGTCGCTGACCTTGCGCACGCACGGCGCCCAGTAGCCGAAGTCGAGGTCGTTGGCAAAGTAGCTGTCGGGACGCTCGGCTATGCCCATCTGTGTGCGTATCTCGTTGAGCTTGGTCTTCACCCACGACGGCAGTCCCACCATCGTTGCTCCCAAGAACTCCCAGTCAACGAGGTTCTTGGAGCGGCGGCAGAAGAAGTGCCCGTGCTTGTTGCTGTTTCTCACGTCGCTGTTGTGGGCGTTGCCGTAGCTGGCGTCGGTCTGGTACATATAATAGTAGCCGTCGGCAGCCTTTATCACCGACGGGTCGTGCACGTTGGCAAGGTTCCAGCTGCTGCGCCGGCTCCAGTCTGCCACCGGCGTGTAGTTGTCGGCGTAGGTTGGGCACACGTATTTGCTCAGGTCGCTTTCGCCGGGCGTAGGTGTCTCGGGTGTTGGCGGCGTAGGTGTCGGCTCAGGGTCGCTGTCGTCATCGCCGCCGCACGCTGTGGTGCAGGCGCACATAATCATGACAGCCAGCCTGCTAAGATATTTTATGCTCATAATTCAAGTCTGTTTTAAAAGTTATGTGAAGCCGGCTTTGCCAACCGGCTTCACAGAGGATTGTTATTCAAACACCATGTGGCTGCTGTCGACGGTGAACGAAACGTAGAGGTCGTCGGAGCTTACGATGATGTTCCTGTAGTATTGCAGGTAGTTGGTGCCGTTGGTGCCCTGCATCACTGCGGTGATGTCGGCAAAGCCGTTGCCCTTGTTCTCAACATACATTGCCACCTTGCCGCCGTTGATGGCTGCGTTCCATGCTGCCCAGTCGGCTTGTCCGCCTGAGAGCTGAAGATCGGCGTTGCCGTCGTAGCCTGCGCCCCAGCCGAAGTTGTCGGCGCGCACCACGGCATACTCGTTGAGCGCTGCACCGCGGAGAATTGCCACCCAGTTGTTCCAGTTGTTAAGACCGCTTCCATAGTTGGTGAAGTACCATGCGCAAATCTTGCCGGCAGGCACGTTGATGTCCTGGGCGTGTGCGCCCCACCAGCCTGTGGAGTTATCCTCGGCACCAACGATTGCCGGGTCGGGACAAACGTCTGCGGCGGTCTTCACCTCGGTGACATTGACGGTTACGGTGGTCTCCTTGCCATTTTCGCTGGTGATTGTCACCTGCTGCTGTCCAACTTCAGGCTTGATGGCGCCTATCTGCACCTCGCCGAGGCTAAGCACAGCCTTGTCTCCGTTGATGTAGGTAGCGGTGATTTCCAGTCCGTTGGTGTTGAGCGGGAATCCGAGAGCTGCAGTCTTGGGCGAAGTGTAGGCAATATAGTCTGTCTGTGCAGGCATTGCTGTCACCTCAATGGAAGCCACGGCTGGCACAACCTTGAATGTGGCTGTGGCAACTACAGGCACAGAGGCATTCTCGCCCTTGAAGGTCTTGTTGTAGATTGCGATGAGCTGCTTGTCGCCTGGCACGTCCATGTCGTTGATTGCCGAGAAGTAGAGCTCGGCTGCGGGAATTTCCTTAACCACGCCCTCTTCGAATGTAACAGTGGCAGACACGCCAGCCATCGCGTCCTCAAGCGCCGTACCGGCATCAACCTTGGCTGGCACGTTATTAAGCGCTATTGAAATTGGGTTCTTGTCGTTGGCAGATGTATATCCTCCGATAGGCTCTACGTTTGCTGCGAGGATGTTAAGGTAAGAGCCTTCGGGCACGAGGAATATGCGCATGTTGGTGTTCGACTGGTCTGCATTGAGATTGGCAAGAGGAGTCTTCTGCTTATAGGTCTTCGTGACAGTACCGTTGGTCATGGTCACCGTAAAAGATGACGCATCCGAACGGTCAACGGTCAGAGTAACCTTACCGCCAAGCTTCTCAACACCTTCGTCAGTGTCGGTTCCGAATGTGAGATTGCTCTCCACGCAGCTGCGGTCGATATAGTCGCCCCACTCAGAGTTTCCGCTTGGCTGGTTGTCGAAACGGATGGCTCCGTACTCGGCATAGCCTTCTCCGCCGCGGTCCACGTCGTTGCTGAGAATCATTGCGAAGTTCTTGTAAGTATTGGTAGCATTCGGGTTGATATTCAGGTTGAACTGAAGGTGGAATTTCTTTCCGTCGGGAATTACGTAATACTTTGAGAACTGCGCCCACCAGCCAGAGGTGAAGTCGGTGGCACCGACGGTGTAGACATCTTCCTCCATGCCTTCGAGAACTTCCTCACCCTGGTTGTTCTTGGAGTTATTGATGGAGTCAATCTTCTCTGAAATCCAGTCGGGCGAGTCCACACCGTACAGTTCTCCGCCCTCACATCCTGTAAGCATGAGCAGTCCAAGGGCTGCCGTGCACATTGCGGATGATATTTTATTTATATGTTTCATAATTGTCTTTTATTTTTAATTTATATTTTTAAGGAGTTAGAGGGAGTAAAAGGGAGTTTTTTCTTTTACTTCAAGTTAACCACCGGACGTACTTTCCAGCCGCGTGCGAAGAAGTCGGCAGAGTTGTCAGTACCGTCGTTGGCAGAGTTGCCGTTGAGGTTAGGGTTGGCGTTGAGAGTACCCTGATAGATTGGCAGGAACTCATGACCTGGCAGATAGCTGTCGTAAGACGACTTAACCATATCGTTGTCAACCTCTGAGTAGCTTACTGGAGCCTTCGGGTCAACTGCAGGGTAGATGCCCTTGCGGAATGTTCCGTGCTCCTTGAGCTGCTGCAGGCGGTCTGCCTGATAGAAGAATCCCCAGCGGAGAAGATCGTTGCCGCGGCCATACTCGCAACCGAACTCCTTAGGACGCTCAACGTTGGCAATCTGCTCAAACAGTTTGTCGGCAGAATTGAAGTCGGCGAGCTTAAGGTCTGGCAGCTCAGCGCGGCGGCGTACCTCGTTAATCCAGTCGATAGCCTGCTGTGTAGGACCGTTCACCTCGTTCTCGCACTCAGCTGCACGGAGAAGAACGTCAGAATAGCGCATCAGACGGAGGTTGATACCGCAGTGCAGGCCTGTAACCACTGTACCGTAGAGATTAGTACGCAGGTTTGTCCATTTGGCGATTGGCAGACCGCCGTTGCTGTTGTTGGTCACAACGGGAGCGTCGGGAGTCATTTCTACGGTGTAGCCTACATTGCCGTTCTCGAAGCCTTCCCAGTCGGTCTCGTATGTACCGATGGTCCAGTAGAGGCGTGGGTCGAGCTTGCCGCTTGTGGTACGCTCTTCCTTGAACAGGTTGTAGAGCCATGGTGATGCAGAGAGGTCGGCCCAACCGCCATAATTGCCCGGACAGAAGTTTGACTCGATGGCGTGTCCCTGAGTGGCATTAGGTGAGGTGTTCACAGGTGTCCACTCATCGTCAACGCCCTGGCTTCCATAGTCAAGATACTGTACCTCGAACAGACTCTCGTCGTTGTTCTCGTATGCAGGACCCTCGCGGAAGTTGTCGCCGTAGTTTGCCATCAGCTTGTATGAGCCGTACTTCTTGTTGATGATGTCCTTCAGCACGGTAAGAGCCTCGCTGAACTTGTGACGCTGCATGAGTGCGCGGGCATAGTATCCGGCAGCTGCTCCTTTGGTTGCACGGCCCTTGGACCATTCGCCCCCCTCATCGCGTGACGGCAGTAGAGTCATAGCCTCAGAGAAGTCAGCCTCAACCTGGTCGAGCACCTCATCGTAAGAGCTGTTTGTGCCGTAAAGACCGTCGAGTGATGAGTAACCCTCATAGTCGGTGATGAGCGATGGGGTTTGATAATAGTTCACGAGGTTGTAGTATGCAAGACCGCGGATGAAGAGAGCCTGTCCCTTGATGCGCTGCATTCTCTGTGACAGTGAGGCATTGTCGCCCGCACAGCGTGACGTGATGAAGTTGCATACGTTGATGGTGTAGTACCAATCGCGCCATGACCACTGGCCAATCTCGTCGGTGATAGGCTCGTTGAGGTCGTCGAATGGCAGATACCATACCTGTGAGGAGTTCCACACCTCATCGCCGCGGCACACGTCGATGTTGTAACCCACTCGGGCGTAGGTGCCTTCCATACGTATGTGGTTGTATGCTGCGATAACACTTTCCTCCAAATCATCGGCAGTGTTGCCGAAGGTGCTTGAAGTCTGCTGGTTGGGATTGGTCAAATCCAGTTTGCCTTCGCACGATGTGAGAGCGCAGGCACCCAGCAGGATGGCTATAGAAAAATTATATAGTTTCATATCTTTGTTTCCTTATATATATAATAATGTGTACTTTTAGAATGTGAAGTGCAGACCAGCCATGAAGCTGCGTGCGCTTGGGAACGAGCAGAAGTTGTAGCCCGGAGTGAATGTACCGCCGGCATAGTCTACGTTGTAGCCGTGATAACCTGTGAATGTATAGAGGTTTTGTGCAGAGACATAGAGACGTACTCCGTTTACTATGCCGCCAAACCACTTATCGGGGAAGTTGTATCCCAGCTCAACGTTGGCTATCTTCCAATATGCAGCGTTCTGTATCTTACGGTCGCTGAACAGGTCGTTCCATGCCAGTGTGGCGTTGTTGGTAGCGTATGTGCGCGGAACGTTCGACAGATAAGTTGTTCCGTCCTCCGACCAGCGGTTGGCATCGCTCATTGCCACGTCCTTGTTCCACCAGCCGTAGCAGGAGTTCAGACTGTTGTAGATGTCGTCGGAAACGTGATAGTTGAGCGCGCCGTATGTTGCGATGCTCATGTCGAAGTGCTTGTACTCGAAGTGTGCGCTTAAGCCGAAGTTGATCTTTGGCAGACCGCTGCCAAGGATTGTCTGGTCGTTGGCGTCGATAACGCCATCGTTGTTGATATCCTTATAGAGACAGTCACCTACGTTTGCTCCTGGCTGTGATATCACATCGCCATTGTCGTTTACATGGTTGTCGAGGTCAGCCTGTGTGCGGGCGATTCCCTCATATACCCATCCGTAGAACTTACCGATTTCCTGACCCACCTCGGTCTTGTAGGAGCCAGTGATGTAAGAGTCTGTGCCGAAACCAAGAGATGTGACCTTGTTCTTCAGTGTGCTGAGGTTGGCACTTACCTGATACTTGAATGGGTGGTCGTTGTTACGGTAGGTTGCTGAGAACTCGAAACCGCTGTTCTCCATCGATGCGGCGTTCATTGTCACTGTAGCGTTTGAAACACCTGCCTGTGCTGGTACAGGAACGGCATAAAGCAGGTCCTCAGATACATTCTTGTACCACTCAGCTGTGAACTCCAAACGGTTGTGGAACATGGCGAGGTCGATACCTACGTTGGTAGTCTTTTTCTTCTCCCATGCAAGGTTGTTGTCGGTAAAGGTTGAGATGGCAGAGCCAGTCACAGGACTGTTTCCGAAACTGTAGGTCATGTTGTTGCGGCTCATTGTAGTCTGGTACATATACTCGCCGATGTTTTCATTACCGAGCACACCGTAGCTGCCGCGAATCTTCAACAGATTGATAACGTCCTTGCTTACAGGGAAGAATTTCTCACGGTCGAGGCGCCAACCTACTGATATTGACGGGAATGTACCCCAGCGGATGTTCTTCGACAGACGTGAGCTGCCGTCACGGCGGATAACTGCAGAGAGCAGGTACTTGTCGTCGTAATTGTAGTTGAGACGGCCGATGTAAGACGCAATCGCATGCTTGTACTCGTAGGAAGAAGAGTAGGTGTTGGCTGCGTTCTGCAACTGGAGGAAGTATGGTTCAGGGAACTGAATGCCCCAGCCGGTAAGCTCGTCGGTGCTCTCCTCCTCGTAAGTCTGACCAACCACGAGGTTGATGTGATGCTTGCCGATGGTGCCGTCGTATGTGAGGGTATTCTCAATCAGAGCGTCAGTATAGTCGCGTGAGCCCTTTGTGAGTCGCTCGTTGCTCTTGTCGAGATATACACGGTTGCTCTGAATCCATGCGCCGAGCCATGTGAAGTCCTTGCAGTGGGTCTTGCTGTACGACAGGTTGAGGTTGTAGTGCAGAGAGTGGTTCTTGCTCTTGATTCCAACCATGTTGAACAGGTCTACGTCTGCAGATGCAGTGCCTACGAAGCGGTCAACAAGTGTGTTGCGCTTCATCATATTGTTGACAAGCAGCGGGTTTGAGGCAGAGATGTCACCGTGGATTGTGTCATAGTAAACACCGTAGCCGTAGGCGTCGTAATGGTAGTTGCCGGCGGCACCCACCTTGTCGTCGAGCACCCATGTCGACTCATCGTATGCCTTGATGGTGGGCTGCATGAGCAACGTGCCGCGGAGCACGTTGGTAACGTCGCCGTAAAGACCCTGCACATACTCTGAAGCATTAGACAGAGCCATGTTGTCCTGATTTGAGTGAGAGTACACGAGACTTGTGCGGAACTTCACAAACTTGGTGTCCATTGTGTTGTTCACACGGGCTGTATAACGCTCGTAGTTAGGACCGGCACCCTCGATGGTACCCTTCTGGTTGAAGTAATCGAGACCTATATTATATGTACTGTTGGCACTTCCGCCGCTGAGGTTTACGTTGTGGTTCTGGCGGGTTCCTGTCTTGAACACTTCCTTAAACCAGTCGGTGTTGGTGCTGTCCATAAACTGGTATTTGCCAGTTTCGGGGGTTAGCTTATATCCTCCGGGCAGGGTGGTGCCGGAGTTGGCGCATGCCTGACCGATGTAGTTGCTGTACTGGTCGGCATTCATTAGGTCGTAAACATCGCTTGAGATGTTATCTATACCGAAGTAGCCTGAGTAGTCCACCTTCAGAGGCTGGTCCTTCTTTCCGTTCTTGGTGGTGATGATAATCACACCGTTTGCGGCGCGTGAACCGTAGATGGCGCCTGCTGCGGCATCCTTGAGCACCTGGATTGTCTCAATGTCGTTTGGTGAGAAGTCGCGGATGGTTGTACCCATAGGCACACCGTCGATGACATAAAGAGGGGCAGTGCTTCCGAAAGAGCCGATACCGCGGATGCGCACCGACGGGTCGGCTCCTGGCTGACCGTCGCTGGTAATCTGCACACCTGGCACTTTACCCTCAAGCATGGTGGAGATGTTGCTGTTTGACACCTTTTTCATCTCCTCTGCATTCACAATGGACACAGAACCGGTAAGGTCGGCTTTCTTCTGGGTACCATAGCCCACCACTACAACCTGGTCGAGCAGCTGGTCATCGGAAGAAAGCTGTATTTGCGGGATTATGGCTCGTCCGCGCACTGCTATCTCGCGTTCCTTGAATCCAAGATAGCTCACCACGAGTGTGGCGTTGGCTTGAACTTTGAGTGTGAAGTTACCGTCAAGGTCGGTTACGGTACCGCTCTTGGAATTTTTTGTCTTCACGGTTGCTCCGACAAGTGGGTCACCTTGGGCATCAACAACTTGTCCCTTCACCGTGATGGTCTGGTCCTGAAGCACTGAGGCTTTTACAGGAATGGGGCTGATTGTGGCAGCGCCGACTGTGCCCAGACACAGCATCATAAAGAATAATTGTTTCCTCATTTTTAGATTTATATTAATTGTTTAGTTAAAGATGTACGCAGGTTTTTACTTTTATTAAGTATGTTTTGTACTTTTGGTTTAATTTCGTTTTCGTGGCAAAATTATACAAAATGGTATTATAAGGGGTGGATAAACGAAAAATTAAGGTGGACAAACAGTTTGAATAGCATTATTTTGCTGTTTATCCACGCTGTTGTGCCCCTTGTGTGGGCACACAGAGAAAATCTTTATTTTAGCGTGTCGATGTATGCTGACGGTGCCACTCCGAAGAATTTTGTGAAGCAGCGTGTGAAGTATTTCGGGTCGTTGAAGCCCACACGGTAGGCTATCTCGGCAATGTTGCGGTTTGCAGCATTGTCGTTCATCATACGCTTGGCAATGTCCAGACGGTAGTTGCGTATGAACTGTATGGGAGGCAGTCCGGTGTTGGAGCTTATGTTTTTGCCGAGCACGGTGCGGCTCACTCCAAGGGCATCGGCAAGTTCCTGCACCCCAAACTTTGAGTCACGGTAGTTTTGCTCCATCACCTCCATCACCGAGTCCATAAACGGTTTGGTGCTTTCTGCCATTTCTTTCTTGTCCGCCTCCACGGTCTTTTTCTGGCTTTCCTGGTAGCGGCGCTGTGTTTCCAGTATTGTCTGTATCTGCGACTGCAGCTTGCCCGGCTCGTCGCTGTTCTTGAGTGCAGCCTCTATGGGGCGGTAGAGTATTTCCACCTCGCGCTCCCTCATCAGTTCCAGCCTTCTTTTATATATATGGTGTACCATGACTGTCAGCCCCACCGCCATGAGCAATATAAACCACCAGCTCTTCCAGAAATATGGTGTGACATGTACTTTCACCGATATGGTCTGCTCTTTTGTGGAGCCTATTGACGGAAGATACTTAACCTTGAAGTTGTAGTTGCCGGCAGGCAGTGTTGAGTATCTCACGCTGTGATGTCCGGGCGGCAGCTTTATCCATTCATCCTCAAATCCTTCCATGCAATAGCTGTATGCGCCTTGGGTCTCGCTGCCATAGTTGAGCGCCGAGAAGTCTATGGTAAACGACCTGTCACTTTCGTGCAGCCTTATTTCCTTGGCTATTGATATGTCTTCATCGATATACTTGCCGTCGGCAAAAATGTCCTGATTGTCCACCCTCAGACTTGTGAATTTCAGGCTTCCTCCCGTGCTGGCGGTTGCCGGTTGCTCGCCTTTTATTGCTGTCAGTCCTTTCTCAGAGCCGAGATATATTTTGCCCTGACGGTCGCGGGTTGTGGCGTTGAAGTAGAACTGTGAGCACAGCAGTCCGTCACGGCTGTAGAAATTGTTGAATGCGCCGGTGGCGGGATTGAGCAGCGACAGTCCGTAACTTGTGGCAACCCACAGCATTCCGCGATTGTCCACAGTTATGCCTTTCACCATGTTGTTGGCAAGCCCGTCTGTCTCGGTATAGTTTTTTATTACGGTCAGCCCGCCGTTGGAGGCACGTTTGCATTGGTATAGCCCGTAACCGTTGCTTCCTGCCCATATTATTCCGTCGTTTGTCTCGTACAGACATAGAATTTTGTCGAAGATGCCGCTTTGCGGATTGTCCAGCTTGTTGGTGTAGTGCTTCATCTTGAAGTGTCCTCTGCCGCCTTTGCGCGATTTCAGCTCGATGTCGGTCATGCCGTCTAAACACCCCATTAGCAGATGGTTGTCGCGGGTTATGACGCATCCTATGTTGCCTCTTATGCTGCCGTTGTCTGGAAACGGATTTTCCAGCTGCCCGGTTTTCATGTTGTAGAAAAACACTCCCTCGTTGGCGCCTATCCACATACCTTTATTTATATGGTCATAAATCATGGCGCCGATGAATGTGAGTGGCTGCTGGTGGGCGGCGTCAACTTTCAGCCTCGTTATCTGTACGGGATTTCTTGAGGTGACGATATTCACTCCGCCTCCCCATGTGCCTATCCACAGCTGCCCACTGCCGTCGGGAGCTATCACCGACACGCTGTTGTGGCTCAGGTTGGTGTTGCCCGTGTTATAATGTTTGAACAGCGTGGAGTGGGGGGGGACTACATTCAGACCGCCTTCCACCACACCCACCCAAAGTGTGCCGTCGGGCTCGGTGTATATGGCGTTCACGGCATTTTGTGATATGCTTCCGGGAACGTTTGCGTCATGGTAGTAGTTTGTAAGCTTCAGCTGGCGTGGAGTGAGCTTGCATACTCCGCCGGTTTCCGTTCCTACCCATATCTGTCCGTTTTTTGAGTATATGGTGTTTACGAAGTTGCTGCTCAGCGGGTTCACCGCACTGCAGCAGTTCCAGTGCTCTATCTTTCCTGTCTTGTCGTTGATTATATCCACTCCGCAGAGTGTGCCCACCAGCAGATTTCCCGTTGGCGATATGCTCAGGCTGGTCACATTGTCGTGCTGCAGTTGGCTGTTGTCAGGTGTGTGGTGGTATACATTGCGCCCGCTGCCGTTGTTGAACAATCCGACATTGGTGCCTATCCATATTTTCCCGTTGTAGTTTATCATTGCGCCCACAAACTGTCCGTTCAGCTTGGGAAATTGTGCCGAGATGTCGCGTGTTGTCAGCCGGTTGCCTTTTGCGCTTATTTCGCGAATCACTCCGCCGTAGCCCATTACCACCGTTCCCCTGTTGTAAAGGTCCTGAATGGCGAGGTCGGGAGCCGACGAGGTGTAGCTCATGCCGAGAATGCTGTTTATCGTTCCTTCTGCATCGAAGGCTATGCGGCATATTTGGGCTGCCGTTATCAGCCATATTGCGCCTTTGGTGTCGCAGTACACACGGCTGCAGCGCTCTTTCTGCAATTTCTGCAGCTGTTCTGCCAGTTCTTTTGTGGCGCATTTCAGGGTCACGGGCTGAAGGGTGTTGAGGCTCATCACCTGAAAGCCTTCTTCAAACGCCACCCACAGCCGCTTGAACTTATCCTCATATACATTGCGGCTGCTGTTGCTGCGCAGCTGAACTCCCTTGCCGTTAACTCCAAAGCTCAGGTAGGAGAAACCGTCGTAGCGCACCAGACCGCCGCCGTGTGTTGAGAACCACATGAAACCGTTGCTGTCCTGATAGATGTCATCGATGAAATTGCTCGGCATTCCCGACACCATGTTGATGTTCATCATATTATATTTGCCGGGCAGACCGCCTTGGGCGAATGTTCCCAATGCGGCGCTCAGTGCAAGCAGTAATGTTATAATATAATGTCTCATTTAGTGTCGTTACTCATTTATGCTGGCAAAATTACTACTTTTTTTTGAAAAAGAAGAATAAAAGAGATTTTTTTTATAAAAAAGCTGTGTCGGTTATGGTGTTGCTTCTCTTTCCTGCACTTTTGCATAACCGCCAAACCGTCACCGCGGAAATTTGGCTATGGCTTTCAGCAAACGGATGGTTAAATCGTCGATTCGCTACTTCCAATCGCCGATTCACTACTCCCAATCGCCGATTCGCTACTTTCAATCGCCGATTCACGATTCTAAACGTAACGTTTGGAATTCTATTCTCAACGTTTACGATTCTATTCTCAACGTTTAGAAAAATATATCGCGCATTTGTGTCGAAAAGCGTGAAAAATGGTGTAAGTGTCCTTGTTTTTTACTTTTTCCGCACTTTTTCTGAAAAATTTTTCGCATATAAACATACACACATACACCGAATGCAGATAAGTAGCTTTGGACTAAGAAGTTAAGTGGTGTATGTACCCCCCTAAAACATACACCCAACATACACCCAACATACACCTTTTGGTGTGTTTTGACACTATTTTTACTTTTCTTAATGTTTAAAGTCAGTGATTTTTCACTCTTACCTGCCGTTTTTAGTCCGTTTTCGCTTTTATACCGTTGAATTTTGCTGTAGTCTTTTCGGCGTGCTGTGGTCAAAATTTCGTTTTTAGTGTCCAATATTACAGAATTGGTGTATGTTGGGTGTATGTTTGGTGTATGTTTTAAGGGGGTACATACACCACTTAACTTATTAATCCAAAGCCACTTATCTACATTCGGTGTATGTGTGTATGTTTATATGCGAAAAATTTTTCAGAAAAAGTGTGATTTTAGTAAAAATAACCGACATGTATACCAGTTCCCAGCATTTTATCCATATAAAATGGTGTTTTGCGGGTTCGTATTGCGCAAAACAAAATCGCGTATTGCGCAATACGGAAATACGTATTGTGCAATATAGAATCCTAAATCGCCATTTTAGAAACGCAAATGAGGGTGTCAAAATGAGAACAAGTAATAATAATGACATAAATTATAATTAATTGAAGTTTCGCAAGTGCTCAATTTGGGGATGAGTTTCCTTGAACGAAGTGAAAAAAAGAAGTTACCGCTCCCTTTGGTCGCTCGGGAAGTTAAAGGACAATAGCATAAAGCACTCAATACAGAGGTTTCGCAAGAAAGAAAACACAAATGGAATTCGAATAGCGGTAAAAAATATACGGATTATTCTGGAATATGCCGTAGATTTATAACACATTCTCTTAATAGTAAAAAGAGGATGTGACAATTATGACACACCCTCATAAAATAATGACCTTATATTCTACCATCAACGTCTTCGTTTTCCTAAAAATCCTATCTTTGGAATATTTCTACGCACTTTGTTCGGCATATTAGAGACTGTGGTTGTATTATTATCTATGTTGCTATTGCCATACAGATAATCTAAAGAATATAATCCATTTATAATTTCTTTTGCAATACTTCCATTTTTATTGAACTCATAGGAGAATGTAAAAGTACCACTGTCTGTATATGGTGGTTCACCTTCGACATCATATGAGATTTCAGAATATTCGACAGATATAGGAAGATTCTCCGAATATGTTTTACCAAACACTCCTGTCGCTCCATAAGCTGCGCTGGACATACCACCCGCCATTTGACTGCAGGAAACCTGTTTTGCTTTATTTTCAATTTTTTTATCATCTTCTCCATATCGTGGAATCCATGTTTCCGTTAATTTGTCCGTCCCGTCGAAATCAATCCCCTTGAGAGTACACTTTATCAGATTTCCGTCTCTCCATGTCATCGTCGTCACATCACGACCTGTGGAATTAAGTTGCTCATCACGAATAGGATGCCCTTCACTGTCGTAATCTATTGTCTCAGTCCAACTGTCTCCGTCAGAGCATTGGGCGCTAAAGCTTGTTACATATCCATCTTTATTGAATTTAAAATGTGAATATTTTGTTGTGCCATCTAAGCTGTGTGATGTCATCGAAAATGGCTCGTAACTGAATTTAATACTGTTGTCCTCCATCACAATTTCCGTCAATCTATTCTGGTCATCGTATTTGAATTTTACGGCATCTCCAATGGAAAGCAACAAGTCTCCGACATTTTCTCTGTCGACTAAGTCTATTTCTGCTTCGTACTGCTCTGTAGTGTCACCAGGCTCATCATCCACACTCACAGTACATCCATCAAAATGGTTGTCAGAATAAGTATATGTCACATAATCAGGCGTTATGTATTTTTCTGAATTATCTGCATTTTTACTGTATAAGTGTGTTTCAAATTTGCCGTTGAATGTCTTTTCGTTATAATAGTAGTTTACTGTCAGTACATTATTGCCGTCAGCTGACGATATTGTGTAATTGGGTAATGTCCAGTCTTTCCATCCTGTTCCCTGTTGGTCTGTTCCCACTTTCAGCCAATAGGCTCCTGATGCATTGAATGAGAAACGGTAGGTGGATTTATACTTATATGAATCACCCTGATAAGTGACGTCTGTTTCTGTACCTTGGAATTTACAGCCAGTCATTTTTAATGATGCCTCTTTGGGATATAATATCTCAAAGTCCTTTGCGCTATCTTCAAAGTCATAATATTCGTCACTATCCTTATACTTGACATATCCGTACAGGCGCGCTGTTGAAGCTGGCTCATCTTTGTAGCAAACAAAGTGCCTATCCTCTATCTCCAAATTGTCTGATACCCCGTAGCCTGCACAACTGATACGCGATTTCCTTCCGCTTTGGTCAACATATACATACCCCCAGTCTTCTACATTGTCAGCCGAACTCAATGTCGGTTTTACAACGCAATTATATTTGAACGCATATTTGTCATCATTAAAAGTAAAATAATCGGGTGAGTATTGGGCTGATATAACTTCAACATCCGTAATTTCCACAGATGGTTTCCATTCCGCTTCTGCTGTTGGTTCTGCCAACATATCAAATCCCCATATTTTTATTAATGGATAGACCGTATATTTTGAAGGTGTAACCTTTCCAAAATTATAGTTGTAAGCACAAGAACCATTATAATCATATAAGTCATAAGAGAATTTCACATCATTTTCGTTTCCCTGATTTATTAATTTAAATCCCAAATTTGGTTTAAACAAGAAATCCTCATCAACAAGATTTGTAGAAGAATAGCAATATCCTTTTTTATCAAATGTCAGGTTGGTGTCTGAGAATGATGGTACCAACTTGAAACTTTTAATCTTCTCTTTATTGCTAAAGGGAATATTCAGAAAATTCGGAACTTGACTGCTTACGCTCCAGTCAAAGAGTTTTGCCTCGGCTGACAAACCGTAGAACCAATATAAGTCAACATTACAATCCTTAATTCGATTATATAAGGCTGTGTTTTTATCTGCAGAGCCCATGCCGCTTTTATACGGCACGAATGTCCCTTCAAGACTAACTCCACCATCCAATCGCAGGTCTATATGCGCAACATCAATATCTGTCGTTAAGAAAGGCGCAATACCTATCTTGACGAATGCTCCACAGCTAAGACTGCCATTTATTGTCACATTTCCTGAATAAGTTTTTGAAACAGGGTTGAAATTATTTACGTTAGCCAAATTCTCATGATTCTTACTGCTCCATTCCCAATGGAACACATGCTTGTATGTTTGGGTAAGTTTATGTTCTGTACACACCGTTGCCTCAGCTTTGGCGAATACGCCAAATTCTAAGAAAATATCTATAAAGGCATTTGGTATAGAGAGGCGAGGTTTAAGCAAAGGCAGTTCCTTTTCTGCTACAAAATTTCCAGAAAGTGCAAGTTCTTCTTCCATTATATAATTGCCAACGGCAGTAACACTTACATGTATTCCGTGGGTTGGATTTACAATCATGTAAGCATTATAGTCAATTGTCGGGGTAAGTGACACCGTGACTTCACCTTCAACACTATAAGGTAAATCATCATTTTTTTTGTAGTGCTCTGCTATTTCTGAGAAGTCCAATAGCTTTAGCGTCTGTTTCTCACAACTATAAGTTTTTGTTCCAACTGTTCCATAGAATCCATCAGACCATCCTCGCGTCTTTGCCTGTATTGGTTCATCTGTTTTACGGATTATTCCGTAATAACATTTAAAGACATCTGTCAATGCCACAGGCTCGCATACAATCATTGTGCCTTCTGATGCTTGTCTTGTTTCCGCTACCTTGCCGATAAATGCACTCTCCATAATTTCATCGCCAATTGTTGACACCAGCTTGTCACCGACTTTAGGCAAAAGTCCTGCGGGGGTGGATGATTTGAAAACCAACGTCATGTCATCTCTTGAGGCTATATGGCTGCGCAATTCTCCCTCCAAAACTGTTACTCCTGGCTGATACACCGTCTCTGGAGTTACGAATCCCACGCTGTCGATACGCTCAATCGGGATACGGTAAATGCTGTCGGGAGTATATACCTCATGCACCACATATTCATCGTGCATAACGCTGTCCACGTCTATTTTGCTATAAGTCATGCTGTCTATCTCTGTAGTGATAAACGTGTTTATAGCTCCGTCGTTACGATAGATGTAAAAAGCCTGTTGCGCATTTGACGGCAAAGCGAATGCCAATAAAGCAATAATACTTATAATAATGTAGATTGACTTTTTCATCTCTTTACGATTTTATAGGTTAGACCATTCACACTCACCATATAGACACCAGTGCTCAGGTTTCCGATAGGGAATGAATACTCTCCGCTTTGACTCACCGTCTTTTTGAATATGAGCATTCCTTTGACGGAATAAACCGCTACCGTGCTGTTTGCTTTTAGAGCAGGGAACAACAATGACTCTCCGTCAATTCTGAACGAAGACTCGCCTGTTTGCAGGTTCGTTATGCCTGTCTCCGAATTTCCGTATGTGAAACGGAGCATATTCTCCAAAGAATAGTTTATCTCAACATCATTTGTTGTTATCACCAAATCTGTCTTTGTAAACGTAACTTTAGGTTTCCCATTTAGGGAATACGCGACTTTTGTGCCATCTTTCGCCCATACAACAAGAGTGTTCAACGGCTCGTTTGCAACTGCAACCATACAGAATAAGGGCAGAAGCAGAAGTAAAAGTGTTTTTTTCATATATGTCTCTTTTGATGATATTTTACATTTTCATTTCCGCTCCATTTAAGCTGTAATTCTTATCAGCCTTGCGGATAATCACCCTGCCATTGTGGAGTATCTTACGCACTGCTTTATCAGCATTACCAATGTTAATGCCGCCAATGCCTGCCGCAACTCCTAATATATTAAGGTATTTCCAACCATCGGCACTTTTATATGCTGATACTGATTCCTCGGGTACATATATAGGTAATTCTTTTGACACTCCAATTTCAGCATATATGGTAGGCGGAACTGTTGCTTCTATTGTTATAGATGTAAGACCTGTGCATCCCTCAAATGTACCATATCCTATTTTTGTTACGCTATTGGGTATGGTGATGAAAGCAAGAGAGGAGCACCCTTTAAATGCACCATCCCCAATATATTCAACACTTTCAGGAATGGAGACAGAAGTAAGATTTATGCACCCCTCAAATGCTCCGTCTCCTATTCTTGTCACGCTATTGGGAATGGTGACCGAAGTAAGAGAGGAGCATCCTTTAAATGCATCTTTCCCAATATCTTCAACACTTCCAGGAATGGTGATTGAGGCAAGAGAGGTACATCCTTGAAATGCACTAATTCCTATTTCTGTCACGCTATTGGGAATGGTGACCGAAGTAAGAGAGGAGCACCCTTTAAATGCACCATTCCCAATATTTTCAACACTTTCAGGAATGGAGACAGAAGTAAGACCTATGCACCCCTCAAATGCATCAGTCCCAATATATTCAACACTTTCCGGAATGGTGATTGAACTAAGGCTGGAACAACCGCAAAATGTGCTAGACTTAATGCTGGTCAAATTATCGGGAAGTACTATTGAGGCAAGAGAAGTGCATCCCTCAAATGTACTTTCTTCAATTACAGTCACACTATTGGGAATGGCGATGGAACTAAGTTTAGTACAGCCGGCAAAAGTAAACCCCTCAATACGTGTTATATCATCTGGAAGGGTAACTGAAGTTAGGCTGGAACAACCACCGAATGCCATTTCACCAATACGTGTTATACAATTTGGAATGGTGATTGAGGTAAGAATGGTAAAATTTCTGAATCCATATGGTCCAATGCCTGTTACATTGTATTTAGTACCCTCATATTCAACTGTTTCCGGAATGACAATTTCTGTTAGGTCTCTATTATTGCCATATATCCAAACAGAGTTATTTGTCCCTTCTTCGGTTCTGTACATAAAGTCACCACATTCAAACACCATTTGCGCCGAAACACTATTTACGCCTAAGAGTGACATAAATAGAATAAATAGAAATTTTTTCATAAGATTTAATTTATTAATTTGTAAAATATTAAAAATGCTTATACGGACACAAAAAGCGTGGTTCGTCCTGTTGTCCATTCCACGCATCGAGGCTCTTCCACTGCCTATAAAAGTTGAACAGACAACGTCAGAGCCCACGCCGATATGAATATACACCTTGCCGTTAGAGACCTGTATAAACAACATGACCTGCACCCGAAAGGGTACAATCCGTGCTTACAAGGTCTCATGGGGCTGATATAATCACACCCTGGACATCTACCGTTGCTACATTCCTGACTGTGATCGAAGAATTTGCGAGATTCCTATGAGCCAAGAATTAGCGTAAGTAAACGCTTTTATTATGTCTTGCCCCGGCAAGTGCCGCGGCGATGCCTGCATCCCGCCCTCGAGCCCATATCGGGCTTCGGCGAACGATATGCGTGGCAAAGATATACACAATTTCCTGCTTTTGCAATACTTTACGCAAAAAAATATTTTTCAGGCTAAAAATATACTGTCATTATTTTCTCTCCACTTCCCCATTTTTACGCTCCAAATGTTAATTAAATGTTAAAAACACCACTTTTACCCCTACTTTTTCCCAATGGGAAAAAATCGGGTATATTCCCCTGCACACAGCCGTAACTTTGTATCGTAATTCAAAAACCACAAATATCATGCATACCAAAACTCGACTCACCCTGATCATCGTCATCACCGTCGAAGCCACCCCTCAAAACGACCGGCCGCGCTCGCAAAGTGGTCGGCCGCGCTCGGCCGACAAATCCTCCCGTCGCCGCCCCACCTCATCACTCATACCTCTGCCCTCTGCCCTCTGCCCTAACAAACACCTCATCACTCATCACTCATCACTCATACTTCTGACTTAAAGCCTTCAAAGCACCAGCCCCACGTTGTCGATGCAGAACTCCGTGCCGAGGGTGCCCATGTAAGGCTCGCCGCTGCCCGAGCTGAACATCACCATCATGTGCGTCGGCGTGGCCGAAGCGTCGTCCCAGCCCTCCTCAACAACCGGCACCATCTTGCCACGGCTGTTGCGCGCGCAGTAGCTGTGCTCCTCAGCAATGAGGCCCATATAGGGCTTGAAGTAACTCTCCGAAGAGATGTCGCCGTAGTGCACCGTCAGCCGG
>ENA-OYXU01000052-OYXU01000052.1-human-gut-metagenome-genome-assembly--contig:-NODE-52-length-52406-cov-4.944490_pt1 | contig 52406 bp, 36 predicted proteins | sample MGYA00243243_ERZ653435 | MGnify/ENA primary metagenome ERZ653435 (study PRJEB26926, sample SAMN06165113) | human gut metagenome | biome: ENVO:00009003; feature: ENVO:2100002; material: ENVO:00002003... | reverse complement strand
GTTGCGGTCGGTGTTGTCAAGCATGATTTCGGGAATCTGCGAGACGTTCAGCCGCAGACCCTCGCGGTTGTTGAGATCGGAGAGTTCGCTGTTGGAGGTCGATTCGATGCGCTCGAGAATGTCGGAGAGCTGCGAACCGGTGAATATGGAGATGATTGCGGGGGGAGCTTCGTTGGCGCCGAGACGGTGGGCGTTAGTGGCGGATGCGATGGAAGCCTTGAGCAGGCCGTTGTGGCGGTGGACGGCAGCCATCACGTTGACCACGAAGGTGATGAACTGCAGGTTCTGTTTGGGTGTCTTGCCGGGGGCGAAGAGAAGGACACCGCGGTCAGTTCCGAGGCTCCAGTTGTTGTGTTTGCCCGAGCCGTTGATTCCTGCAAACGGCTTCTCATGGAGGAGGACGCGGAAATGATGGCGGTTGGCAACCTCGGTGATGAGGCTCATCAGCAGGAGGTTGTGGTCGTTGGCGAGGTTGGTTTCCTCGAAGATGGGGGCAAGTTCGAACTGATTGGGGGCAACCTCGTTGTGGCGCGTCTTGGCGGGAATGCCGAGGCGGTGACATTCGATCTCGAGGTCGAGCATGAAGGCTTCGACGCGCGACGGGATGGCTCCGAAGTAATGGTCCTCGAGCTGCTGGTTCTTGGCCGATTCGTGGCCCATGAGGGTGCGTCCGGTCATCATCAGGTCGGGACGTGCGCTGTAGAGCGACTCATCGACCAGAAAATATTCCTGTTCCCATCCGAGATATGACTTGACATGGCGCACCTCGGGATCGAAGTAGCGCGCCACGGCCGTCGCGGCACGGTCAACGCTGTTGAGCGCGCGCAGCAGAGGGGTCTTGTAGTCGAGCGACTCGCCGGTATAGGAGATGAAAATCGTGGGGATACAAAGTGTGTTGCCCATGATGAACGCCGGGGAGGATATGTCCCAGGCGGAATATCCGCGGGCCTCGAAAGTGTTTCGTATGCCGCCGTTGGGGAAGCTCGAGGCGTCAGGCTCCTGCTGGACGAGGAGCTTGCCGTTGAATTCCTCTATGACGCCGCCTTTTCCGTCGTGCTCGATGAATCCGTCATGTTTCTCGGCGGTTGTTTCGGTCAGCGGCTGGAACCAGTGGGTGTAGTGGCGTGCACCCATGTCGGTGGCCCACTGTTTCATTCCCTGGGCAACCGATTCGGCCACTTCGCGCGACAGGGCCTCCTTGTTGTCGATTGCGTTGATGAGGGCCTTGAAGGTGTCGGCCGGCAGGTATTCAAACATTCTCTGGCGGTTGAACACGTATTTGCCGTAATATTCCTGCGGGCGTTCAGCGGGAATGCTGACGGGGTCGGCCTTGCGGTTGAAAGCTTCATCGACCACTTTGAATCTTAACTGTGACATACGTTGATTGGATTGGGGGGGATGGGTTTTTGTATATTGTTTGATACTATGTGTCTCAGAGCTGACCGAGCCGTGCAATGGCCGCGGCGGTAGCCTCATGAGTGGAGAACGCGGTCAGGCGCAGATAGCCTTCGCCCGAGGGGCCGAAGCCTGAACCGGGAGTGCCCACCACGTTGCATTTGTGGAGAAGCTGCTCGAAGAATTCCCACGACGAGAGGCCTCCGGGGGTGCGCACCCATATATATGGCGAGTTGATTCCTCCAAACGCCTGCAGCCCGATCGAGGCAAGACCTTCGCGCAGCATGCGGGCGTTCTCCATGTAATAGTCTATGGTCTCGCGGACCTGGCGTCGGCCCTCGGGGGTGTAGAGGGCTTCGGCGGCGCGCTGAATCACGTAGCTGGCGCCGTTGAACTTGGTTGACTGGCGCCGCAGCCAGAGATGGTGGAGGCTGACGGTGTGGCCCTTGCTGTCGGTTCCGTTCAGGGCGCGTGGCACTATGGTGTAACCGCAGCGCAGGCCTGTGAATCCGGCCGTCTTCGAGAAACTGCGGAATTCTATGGCGCATTTCTCGGCGCCGGGAATCTCATAGATCGAGCGCGGAATGTCGGGCTCGCTGACGTAGGCTTCGTAGGCGGCGTCGAAAAGCAGCAGGGCGTTATGGCTCAGGGCATATTCGACCCAAGGGCGGAGCTGTGCGCGGGTGAGCGCGGTGCCGGTCGGATTGTTGGGGAAACATAGATAGATGACGTCGGGGTCGGTGACAGGCAGGGGCGGACAGAAGCCGTTTTCAGCCGTGCACGGCAGATATTCGAGGCGGCTCCATCGGCCGTCGGGGAGGGGAGTGCCAGCGCGGCCGGCCATCACGTTCGTATCGACATAGACGGGATATACGGGATCGGTCACGGCTACCCGGCAGTCAGGCGAAAGGATGTCGCCGATGTTTCCGGTGTCGCTTTTGGCTCCGTCGCTGATGAAAATCTCGTCGGGGGATATATCGATGCCTTTTTCCAGATAATCATGGACGGCGATGGCTTTGCGGAGAAATTCATAGCCTTGTTCAGGTCCGTAGCCGTGGAAAGTTTCGGCATGGCTCTCGTCGGAGGCCGCGCGGCGCAAGGCTTCGACTGCGGCTGGACAGACGGGACGTGTCACATCGCCAATGCCCATCCTGATTATGTCGGCATCGGGATGCTCACGGCGGTAGTCCGACACTTTCTTTGCTATATCCGAAAAGAGGTAGGAGGGAGAGAGAAGCGTGAAATTGTCGTTGACTTTTATCATATCGTTCAGAATTTTTATCGGGTTCGCTTGTCGGGGCGGAAGTAGCGCCCTTCGAAGACTGTTGTTGCGGGGCCCGTCATGGTGACTTCGCCGGAGGACCCAACGGCTATGTCGAGAGAGCCGCCGAGAAGTCTCACCGTGACCGGCGAGGAGCAGCGGCCTGTCAGTATGGCGGCGAAGGCAGTGGCGCAGGCACCGGTGCCGCAGGCCATCGTTTCGCCCGATCCGCGCTCCCAGACGCGCATGGTTATGTCATGGGGCGACGTGACGGCAGCGAATTCGATGTTGGCGCGTTCGGGCCAGACGGGATTCATTTCGAGCTCACGCCCGAGACCGTGGACATCGGTCGTGTCCGGCGAATCTACAAAGACCACGCCGTGGGGATTTCCCATGGAGACGGCCGTCAGTCTGACGGGGCCTTTCGATGTCGGAATTTCCGCGTCGATCATTTCTTCGGAGGGAAGCACATCGGCTACGGTCGCCGCCCGGCCCATATCGACCGAGACTGTATCGACCTTTCCGTCGTCGCCGAGATGAAGCTCCAGATGTTTTATGCCCGATAGCGTGTCTATGTCGAGGGAGGTCTTGTCGGTCAGCCCGCGGTCACGGACATATTTCCCCACGCAACGGATGCCGTTGCCACACATGCGGGCCTCCGAGCCGTCGGCGTTGAAGATGCGCATCATGAAATCGGCTTTTTCCGATGGAAGAATGAGGATTATACCGTCGGAACCCACAGCGAAATGCTGCAGGCTCATTTCCCGGGAGAGGTCGGCGATGTCAGAGGGAGTTTCAGCGGGGCAATAGATATAAATGTAATCATTGCCAAGACCATGCATCTTTGTGAACAAGATTTCTTCCATTGTTGCAGGATGTCTGTCTCTTCCGCGACGTTAATTTTTTGATGGCGCAAAATTACAATTTTTGCGCGAAACGCCAATAGCTATGTCAGTATTTTTTTTGTTAAATTTTTCAACTGAGAATCCTGAGGAAGAATGTGGCGATCTCCACATATATTATAATGCCGACGAGGTCGTTGCTGATCTGAATGAAGGGTCCGGTGGCGAGGGCCGGGTTTATATGCAACTTCTCGAGCGTCATCGGAACAAGAGTGCCCAGAATCGATGCGAACATGACGACGCAGAACAGCGACGTGGCCACGCTTATAGTGACAGCGAATTCTCCGGGAAGCATGATCAGGTTATAGACGAATATGACGGCGGTCAGCACAGTGGCGTTAAGCAGACCTATGACCACCTCTTTCCATATCTGACGCGTGAATTCCCTGACATCGAGCGAACCGTTGGCAAGACCCTGCACGACTATGGCCGATGCCTGCACGCCGACATTTCCTCCCGTGCCGCCGATAACCGGAATGAAGAGCGCCAGCGCTGTGACGGCCGCCAGCTGGTCCTCGAAGCCGGTGAGGATGAGCGATGCGAGAATACCAGAAAGGATTCCGATCAGAAGCCATGGAATGCGTGCCTTTGTCTGGGCGAACACGGAGTCGTCGGCATCGACGTCGCTCGAGATACCTGATGCGAGCTGATAGTCTCGTTCCTGCGATTCGCGGACCTGGTCCATGACGTCGTCGAAGGTTATGCGCCCGAGCAAACGTCCTATGGAATCGACAACCGGCATTGCCACAAGGTCATACTTCTCGAAATCGAGCGCCACCTCGTCGATCGGCGTGTCGGCTTTCACGGAAACAGGGTCTTCCTCCATCACGCGCTTGACCTTCGACACTGAAGGATCAGTAATAAGCTTCTTCAGCGGGAGTATGCCCCGGAGCTTGTTGTCGTCATCGACCACATACACATTATATATCTCGTCCATGTCCGAAGCCTGCATACGCATCTCCTTGATGCACTCCGGCATGCTCCAGTTTTCGTTCACGACGATCATCTCCGTGCCCATCAGACCGCCGGCGGTGTCCTCGTCATATTTCAGAAGGTCGATGATGTCACCGGCCTGTTCGACGTCGTCGATGTGCGAAAGGATCTCGTCGCGGTCCTCCTCGTCGAGTTCCTGGATGAGGTCAACGGCGTCGTCCACGTCGAGGTGGTCGATGAACTGCTTGGCGATGTCCTCCGCGTCCATGTTGGAGAGGAGCTTCCGGCGGTCTTCCTCGTCGAGTTCCATGACCACGTCGGCGGCCGTTTCCTCGTCGAGCAGCTTGTAGAGGAATTCCGCTTCCTCCAGATCGAGGTCCTGATACAGTTCGGCTATGTCGGCCGGGTGTAGGTCGGCAAGTTCGCGGCGTGCGCTTTCCTCATCGCCGGCGGCGATGATCGAACGCAGATTCTGGATATATTCGTCGGTGAATTCTTTCATTCTTCGCGCAGTCTTGTGATGAGGTTTGTAAGTTCTATGAAGTCCCCGACAGAAAGCTGTTCGGGACGGAGCGCCATCAGGTCGCTGTCGGGCATCGGAGCGCCGGCGGGGATAAGTCCCCGTATGGAATTGCGCAGGGTTTTGCGCCGCTGGCCGAAGGAGGTCTTAACGACAGTGCGGAAAAGCTTTTCGTCACATCCCAGAGCGGTCACATCGTTGCGTGTCATTCTGATTACGCCGCTTTTCACTTTAGGAGGCGGATTGAACACGTTTTCACTTACTGTGAAAAGATATTCCACGTCATACCACGTCTGAAGCAGCACGCTCAGGATTCCGCGCGCTTTTGTTCCCGGTCGAGCGGCGAGACGTTCGGCCACTTCGCGCTGCAACATTCCGGAGCAGCACACGATGCGGTCCTTGTAGTCCAGAACATGGAAAAAAATCTGCGAGGAGATGTTGTAGGGGTAGTTCCCGATCACGCAGAAAGGCCCCGTGCCCGGTTCGGTCTCGTCAAGATCCATCTGCAGGAAATCGCCTTCGAGTATCCGGCCTTCCCGGTCGAGGACCGGAAATTCGCGGCGCAGGTAGGCTATGCTTTCGGTGTCGATCTCGGCAACCTTTACGTCGTGGCCCTCTTCGAGAAGAAATCGGGTCAGCACACCCATTCCCGGACCTACTTCAATGACCGGCAGTCCGCGGTAATCGTCAAGCGTTGCCGCAATGCGTCGGGCTATCGACAGATCGGTCAGGAAATGTTGGCCAAGGGCTTTCTTAGGGCGTACTTTCTGCATCTTTTCTATGTTTTAATCTGTTTTCGGATGTTCTGATTTGGCAAAGTTATTGAATCAGCGCTACAAAATTATAACAATATTTTTACAATCCTGCAATCGGTTGGCTCTTTTGGCCGCTTATTTTTAAATTTGTAGGTCGAATTCAATATTATATCATCATTTCAATGAAACGTTTCTATTTTGTTTCTGTCTTTTTAACAGTGTGTGTCGCCATGGCTTATGCCTGGGGACAGAAGGGACACGATGCGATTGCGAAAATAGCCGAGCGCCATCTGACCCCGACCGCCAAGTCGGCCATCGATTCCATTCTTGACGGGCGGTCTATCATCTATTGGGCCAACTGGCTTGACAACGCGAGTCACACTCCGGAATATGCCTATACCAAGACCTGGCACTACAAGAATGTTGACGAAGGAGTCCGCTATGAGGAAGCCCCGGCCAATCCGTCGGGCGATGTCGTGACGGCAATGCGCGCGCAGATCGAGAAACTGTCGGATCCCTCCGTCAGCAAAGAGGATGCGGCTCTGGCTCTAAAGATACTCGTGCACATCACCGGCGACCTCCATCAGCCTATGCACATGGGCCATGCTACCGATCTGGGCGCAAACCGTGTAGGCGTCAAGTTTTTCGGCCGTGACACCAATCTGCATTCGGTCTGGGATTCAAGCATTCTGGAAGGCGGCCATAAATGGAGCTACAGCGAGTGGGCCGAGATTCTTGACATCCTGCCGGAAGAGGATGCTTCGGCAGTGGCCGACGGTTCTTTCGACGACTGGGCCAAGGAAACGCTCAACATAGCTACGGTCATCTACCGCGAAATGCCTGCAGGAAGTAAAATCAGTTACAACGAGGTGGCCGACTGGACTCCGACGGTGGAGCAGCAGCTTCTGCGCGGCGGTCTTCGTCTGGCCCGGATTCTAAATTCTCTTTTCGACCCCTCGATGAAGCAGAACGCGCCCTACGTTCCGGTGCAGTAACCATATACGCTACATGATATTGAAAAGGCCGTTTTAAACGGCCTTTTTTATAGCCGGTTGGATATTTTGGGGGAATATTTGTGAAAATATCCATTAAAATGTAACAATGTTGCGTATGTTTATTTAAAACATTATCTTTGCAACCGGATTTTGTCCAACCAGCGCCTATTGCATATAGGCATTCGGTTCGCAAATAATTCCTCTGATGTTCCAGTGATGGCCAGAAATTCAAGGTTGATAATCGCCGCTCCAACAGCTGCGGCATGCAAATAGCTGTTGATGAGCGTATTGATCGGGTGTTGGCTGAATGGTTATATTAAGGTGTGAAGCGTTTTGCAAGAACGTGGAAATAGCCTTATGAGCAGAGCAATTGATTTGAGCCTGAATGACACAGCGGGTTCCCCCGCATGTCTTTCAGATTTTGTGTAAACAGTGCAGTACACATTTGTTTGTTTTATATAGAAGAACTGAATTAAAATTTGTTAAATCTTTAGTATGAATATAACCAAAAGTCTGATGGCGATATTGTCAGGTGTCGCTTTGCTTCTCAGCTCTTGTTCTACTCCCAAGGATGTCACTTATCTTCAGGGGATGGAAAACGGCCAGTCACAGGCTGTCCGTCCGGAGCGTCGTATCACCATCGAACCCGATGACCGCATCTCGATCATTGTGAATGCCAAGGACCCGAAGCTCGCTGAAGTGTTCAACCTTCCGATCTATCAGGGCCGCATAGGTCAGGGCGGAAACTCGAGTTATCAGACCGCGGACTACACCGTATCTCCCGATGGTTTCATCAACTTCCCCGTCTTGGGAAAGTTGCATGTCGCGGGAATGACCAGGACCGAAGTCGCCTCTATGATAGAAAAGCAGCTTGTGGAACGCGAGCAGCTGAAGAGCCCCGTGGTATCGGTCAACTTCCAGAATGCCAAAGTCGCCGTGCTTGGTGACGTGGCCCGTCCAGGCGAATATGAAATAGACCGCGACAACATGACCATCCTTCAGGCCATAAGCAAGGCAGGCGACCTGAACATCACCGGCGTGCGCACGAACGTGCTCGTTGTCCGTGAAGACAACGGACAGAACGTAGCCTACCGTCTCGACCTCACCAAGACCGACCAGCTCATGCAGTCGCCGGCATATTATGTGCAGCAGAATGATGTCATCTACATAGATCCCAACGACACGAAGAAACGTCAGGCCACATCGACCGGTAACACCGTGCTTTCGCCTTCGTTCTGGATTTCCGTGGCATCGCTTCTGACAACAGTAACAGCATTGATCATAAGATAAGCAACAAATAATGGAATCGGAATACGCTGAAAAAACTGAACGGCAGTCAGCTGTAGAGCAGGTTAAAATTACCGAAGTCATAACTCTGACTCTCAAACGCTGGCCATGGATATTGCTGTCTCTGGCAGTCTGCATAGGCCTTGCGTTACTTTATCTTGCCCGCGCAACTCCGGTATATACCCGCACGGCTGCGGTCGTGATCAAGGACGAGACGCAGGGAAAATCTGCTTCCGCAGGTCTGGATGCCTTTGCCGACATGGGCCTTCTGCAGACCCACAACAATATTGTCGATGAAGTCAACAAACTCCAGTCGCCCGACGTGATGGAGGAAGTCGTCAAGCGTCTTTCACTCAACAAAACATATACCGAACCCGGCGATTTCCGCTCGGAAATACTTTACGGTCCGACGCTTCCGGTCAGCGTGACTATGCTCGCACTCACTGAAAACGAAGGCGCCTCTTTCGACATTGAGGTGAATAAGGACGGAACGTTTGAAATATCCGATGTCATGGTCGATAAAAAGGATCAGCGCATTATCGGCGCATCCAAAGCCCGTCTCGGAGGAACTGTCAAGACTTCCGCCGGCGCAATTGAGGTGAAAGCTACTCCCTACTACGTTCCAGGAAAAGCATACGATATTCATTTTGACAGAATGCCCATGAAGGTCGCTGTGGCAGCTTTCTCCAAAGAAATGAACATCGATCACAAGAATGACAAGGGAAACACGATTAACATTTCTGTCAGCGACCCCTCTACCCAACGTGCGGAAGACATAATCAACGCCGTCATAAGCGTCTATAACGAAAAGTGGCTCGAGAACCGCAACCTCTCGACTGTCAGCACATCGAAGTTCATCAACGAGCGTCTCGGCGTCATCGAGACCGAACTCGGACATGTGGATAAGGACATCTCCTCATATCAGAGCGAACACCTCATTCCTGACGTGAGCGAGACAGCCAGAATGTATATGGAGCAGAGCAAACAGGCTGACGAGCAGCTTCTGCAGCTCAACAGCAAGCTCCAGATGACGCGCTACATGCGTAATTACCTTTCCAGCGAGTCGAACAAGAACCACGTTCTTCCCGTCAACTCCGGAATAGGCAATGTGGCTATCGAGACAAGCATCGGCGAATATAACACCAAAATGCTCGAACGCAACCAGCTTGCATCCAACTCTTCCGACGCTCATCCCGTAGTGATGGATCTTGACGCACAGATCGCTGGTCTGCGCACCGCCCTTATTGCCGCCATCGACAATGAGATCACCTCTCTTGACACTCAGATCCGCAATCTTCAGGGCAGCAAGAGCATGGCTACCGCTCAGATCGCATCGAGCCCCACTCAGGCAATTTCGCTTCTTTCCATGGAGCGTCAGCAGAAAGTAAAAGAGGAACTCTATCTCTTCCTCCTGCAGAAACGTGAGGAAAACGAATTGACACAGGCGTTTACAACCTATAATACTCAGGTCATCACCCGTCCCGGTGGTCTTGACACCCCGACATCGCCCGTAAAGCTCCACGTGCTTGCGATCGCGTTTATTCTCGGACTCGTGATCCCCTTCGGAGTTACATACCTCCGCGTCCTCACCGACACTAAGATCCGCGGCCGCAAGGACCTCGAAGGTCTCGCAGTGCCGTTCATCGGCGAGATCCCGATGGTCAAGGCCAAGAAGGGCGAAGTCATCAAGAACAAGATCTCTGTTCGTCCCGGCAGCCGCGACATGGTCAACGAGGCTTTCCGTGTGTTGCGTACCAATCTCGGATTCCTTGCCAAAGCCGACGGCAACTGCAGTATGATAATGATCACATCTTTCAATCCGGGTTCCGGAAAGAGCTTCATTGCCATGAACCTCGGTGCGGCTCTCGCTATCAGAAACAAAAAAGTCCTTGTGATAGACGGCGACATGCGCCATTGCTCGACATCGCAATATGTAGGCTCTCCCTCCAAGGGTCTTGCCAACTATCTCATCGGAGGTGTCGATAACGTCGATTCTGTCATAGTCCACAGTGACGATATCAAGAAGCTGTCGGTACTTCCTGTAGGAACTATCCCGCCCAACCCTGCGGAACTCCTTGAAAGCAATACGTTCGCCGATCTTCTGGCCAAGCTGAGAACAGAATATGATTATGTGATCATCGACTGTCCGCCGATCGAGATGATGGCTGACGCCCAGATCATCGAGACACTTGTCGATCGAACGATCTTCGTTGTCCGTGCCGGCCTTCTCGAGCGTGTCATGGTTCCCGAAATCGACCGTCTGTATTCCGAGAAAAAATTCAAGAATATGGGTCTTGTGCTTAACGGCACTCTTTCCGGCACCTCCCGCTATGGCCACAAGTACGGCTATGGTTACGGCTACGGCTACGGTTACGGCGATTACAAGCACTATAACGTGGATAAATAATTACCTGTCCAGATGTCTATATTCGATATATTCAGGAGCAAACCTGCCGTCTCTCCTTTCGAGGGCGCGACAGACTATCATTCCCATATCCTTCCCGGGGTTGATGACGGGGTGAGGACAATGGATGATTCTCTCGCAATCCTTGACGAATATGAGAAACTCGGATTCAGAAATCTGTGGCTTACTCCGCATATAATGGAGGACGTTCCCAATGACCCCGAAGCTCTCAAAGCCCGGTTCAAGGAACTCTGCGATGCTTACAAGGGCCCCATAAAGCTGAATCTGGCGGCAGAGAATATGCTTGATCAGCTTTTCCTGGCCCGATATGAGAACGACGTGCTTCTCCCCATAGGCGAACGCGGCGATCATATTCTCGTCGAAACCTCATATTTCACTCCACCCGCAGGACTCGACGATATTTTCTCAAAAATAAAAAAGAAAGGCTTTTTCCCTCTTCTCGCCCATCCCGAACGATATGTCTATATGGGGCCTGAGGACTATCAGCGCCACGTCGCCAACGATGTCAGGCTCCAGTTGAACATACTTTCTCTCACCGGATTTTACGGCAAGACGGCTCAGGCCAAATCCAAGCAGTTGCTGAAAAAAGGGATGTACACCTGTTTCGGCACTGACCTGCACCGTCTGAAGCAAGTCGGCTACCTCCGCGAACTCGCGGGGAGTTGTCGATATGATCTATCGGATCTGTCAATGGCTTCATTATAAAGTGTTGCTATCTAATCTATTGAAAATCAACATTTTACCCCCCCCTATTGGCGGTTCTTGACTAAAATGGACTTGTTTTTAAGTTTCTTTATGTTTATATTTGCGGTTAATATATAGTATTATTAGTCATGCCAATAATTCAAAGCGCTGCGACACGCTATTTTTCCCGTCAGTCGCTCCCTTACTGGAGCATTCTGTTGCTTGACAGCTGTTTCATTCTGGCCTCTATGCTGCTTGTATATGGGCTCAACCACGGTTTTTTCTTTACTCTGAGTAATTTTACGGCTGTAGCGCGCACATGTCTCTTTTATCTGATTCCCTATATCGTGGGATTCAGAATTTTCCGCACATATTCAGGCATCATAAGGTTCTCCTCTTTTGTGGATCTGCGCAGAATCGCGTTTGCCGTCCTTTTCGGATGTGCCATAGATGTTTTTTGCCAGCGTGTGTTGGAATTCAACAGCCTTGAATGGCTTATGCCTATGCGCTTTTCCGACATGGGCTTCTCAGCCATCATCGCTCTCGCGCTTATGTGGGCTGTCAGGATATGGGTGAAGACTCTCTATGATACAACCACACATTCCACCCGCAATCAGCCCGTATTCATCTACGGTGTGCGCAACGGAGGCGTGGCTATCGCAAAGAATATAAACTCTTCCGCCTCTTCTCCCTACGTTATCTCAGGATTCATTTCCGACGGAACCGACATGATCGGCAAACGTCTGATGGACGTGAAGGTATATCCCAATGACGAGCATCTTGTCGAAGAGATGAAAAAGAGCCATGCCACCACTCTTCTCGTTTCGCCGTTGAAAAGCGATGCTTTCCGCAGGAATGAAACGATGGTCAATCATCTCATAGAGGGCGGGATAAAAATCATGATGTTCCCTTCGGCCCAGGAATGGGACGGAAAGAGCGAGATCAACTACACCCAGCTGAAAGAGGTCAACGTGGAGGATCTTCTGCCTCGCGACAAAATCGAAATCGATATGACTGCCGTTGCCGATCAGCTTCAGGGCAAACGCATAATGATCACCGGTGCTGCCGGAAGCATTGGTTCTGAAATGGTGCGCCAGGTTGCCTCCTTCGGCCCCGGAGAACTTCTGCTGATCGATCAGGCCGAGACGCCTCTCCACGACATCCGACTCATGATGGCGCGCGAATGGCCCGATATTCCTGCCGCAACAATTGTGAGCGACATTGCTAACGAAAGCCGCATGGAGGAACTCTTCAGTCAGTTCAAGCCGGAATATGTGTTCCATGCCGCAGCCTATAAGCATGTCCCCATGATGGAGGACAATCCCTACGAAAGCATCCGTAACAATGTATATGGAACCCGTGTCATCGCTGACCTTGCCGTGAAATACGGCACCCGCAAGTTCGTCATGGTCTCCACTGACAAAGCGGTTAATCCGACTAACGTCATGGGCTGTTCCAAGCGTATATGCGAGATTTATGTCCAGGCGCTCGACAAAGCCATAAAGGACGGCAAGATAAAAGGCGAAACGGCGTTCATCACAACCCGTTTCGGCAATGTGCTCGGATCCAACGGCTCCGTCATACCTCTGTTTGAGCGCCAGATCAAGGCCGGCGGTCCTGTGACGGTAACGCATCCCGACATAATCCGCTTCTTCATGCTCATTCCCGAGGCGTGCAAGCTTGTGCTTGAGGCCGGTACGATGGGTAAAGGCGGTGAGATTTTCGTGTTTGATATGGGTAAGCCGGTCCGTATAGCCGACCTTGCGCGCCGAATGATCAAAATGAGCGGGGCCAAGAATATCGAGATCAAATATTCCGGTCTGCGTGACGGTGAGAAGCTCTATGAGGAAGTTCTTAACGATAAGGAAATCACCCTCCCCACATTCAACCGTAAAATCAAGATCGCCAAGGTGCGCGAATATGACTACGGAGAAGTCAGCGAATGCATCGCAAGCATGGTAGAGCTGGCGCTTACGGCCGATGACATGACAATAGTCGCCTCGATGAAAGCTCTGGTTCCCGAATTCAAGAGCCAGCACTCGAAATTCGAGTCGCTCGACAAATAATCCAAGAGCCGGCTCTAAGGGTTCAGCAGGTCGGGGTTGAAGAAATCCGCTATATCCTTCGCCTGGGTTAGCGCGTATTTTGCCGGACTCTCGCTGTCGAGTGCCAGTGAGCGCGAATAACAGGTCATGGCTTCGGATCTGTTTCCGGTCTTCCACCATAGCTTACCCCTGAGATACCATGCTTCTGCGTCGGCGCAGTCCGACGTTATGAGAGCGTCGAGTTCGGCGGCCGCTTCTGCGAGCCGCCCTTCCTTTATCATGATGGCGATGTTGTTGTGCGACATATTTTTGGTTTTATTGAACTAAATCAGTAAATTTGGATGTTATTATGTTACAAATGTAACAAAAACACTTCAAAAACTGCTTTATGGCTGGAAAAATATTCAGAATCGCGTTGATAGGGCTGACATTCGTCCTATCCTTCAGCGCTGAAGGGGCTACCGATTATCCGTGGGCCTATTGCTGCGGCAGTGCCAGGCCCTATCCCGTGCCCGCGCATACAGCCTCTTATCCCGATTCGCTCACGCCGGTGATGATAAATCATGTCGGTCGCCACGGCGCGCGTTTCCCGGCTTCTCCGAAACAATGCAACATACTTCTGTCGGCGCTCAAAAGCGCTCAGGCGCAGAAAACGCTGACTCCTGCAGGCTCATGGCTTCTGAAGCTCACCCAAAAGGTGATCGGAAGGGTAAACGGCCGGTGGGGCGCACTCGATTCTCTCGGCATGGCCGAGCAGCGCGGCATAGCCTCGCGCATGATGGCGGCCTATCCCGAACTTTTCCGTGAATCAACCGTAAACGCGATTTCCTCCTATGCTCCGAGATGCATCATGAGCATGGATGAATTCACCCATCAGCTGGCAAGGATGGATAATAAAGTGGAACTGAACATGGCCAGCGGGCGCCGTTTTTCACCCTTGGTCAGGTTTTTCGATTCCAGTCCGCTTTATCTGGAATTCAGAAAAGATCAGTCGCTGAAGTCTATGCTTGACGATTTCATAGTCAGGACATGTCCTTACTCGCAATTGCCGAGGATTCTGGGCGAAGAATTCGATTATGCGTCGGCGAAGGCTGACAGACGCGATGTGGCTCTGGCTGAATATGCGGTGCTTTCCGGACTGTCGGCCATGAGCATGAAAGCGGAAATAACCGATTTCCTGACTCCGCGGGAGCAAAACGCCTTGTGGAGCATCTCAAATATGCGTCATTATCTCGAGCATTCGGCCTCCGTTCTGAACGATATACCGGCCAAGATCGCGGCGCCGCTCCTTCAGGACCTCATCGCTACGACCGACGGTTTCATCGCCGGCGACAAGGCTGTAGCCAAAGTGATGCTCCGTTTCGGCCATGCCGAAACTCTGATGCCTCTGCTTGCGCTGATGCGGTTGCCGGGCTGTTTTTATCTGACCAATTATCCCGAAACCGTAGCTGACCACTGGAAAGACTTCGACATAGTCCCTATGGCCGCCAATCTTCAGATGATTCTCTTCCGCGCTTCCTCAGGGGCCTATTATCTCAGGATCGATCTCAACGAAGTTCCGGTCACGCTCATTGACGGTTCTTCGACTCTCTATCTCCCCTGGACCCGGGCGAGGGAATATCTCCGGGAATGTCTGCTTTGAATCCTTGAATTATGACAGTGAAAAAAATACTATCCGCAATATTTGTTTTCTCAGGTGTGATCGTCGGTTTCGTGTCGTGCAACGGCCCGAAGGTATATAACAGTTGTGAAGGGTCCGTCTGGGCCACTTCCTATCACATAACATACCGCAGTTCCCGTGTGCTCGACGACTCGATAATCGAGGTGATACGTCGCGTCGAAATGTCTCTTTCGCCCTTCGCCGACAGTTCGCTCGTGAGCCGCATTAACCGTAATGAAACTGCCGTGACCGACTCTCTGTTCCTGCGCATATTCATCGCTTCGCAACAGGTCAACCGAATGAGCGGAGGCTGTTACGACCCGACGGTGGCGCCGCTTGTCAATCTATGGGGCTTCGGTTACAAGAAAGTCGCTGTGGAGCCGCGACAGGAACAGATAGACAGCGCCTTGCGTCTCGTCGGAATCGGACGGTGTGTGCTTGACGGAGACCGGATAAAAAAACTTGATCCCTCCACTGAGTTTGATTTCTCATCGATAACGAAAGGCTATGCCTGTGACCTGATAGGGGAGATGCTTCGCCGCAACGGATGTTCCGATTATCTTGTGGAGATTGGCGGCGAAGTGGCCGTCAGCGGAAAGAACCCGCAGGGAGAGAAATGGCGCATAATGATCGACGCGCCGGTGGAGAACGATACCTCCGTGGTCCACAAGCGCCTGTCGGTGATTGCGGTGACGGATTGCGGGGTGGCGACATCGGGCAACTACCGTAATTTTAAAAAGACCTCCTCCGGGAAGAGATGGCACACGATTTCGCCATCTACCGGTCGTCCGGCCCGGACAACAACGCTTAGCGCCACGGTGATAGCTCCCGACGCAATGATGGCCGACGCCCTCGCAACCGCCTGCATGGCAATGCCGCTGGCCGATGCCATGCGTATGATCGAAAGTCTGCCCCACACTGAGGCGCTTCTTGTGACCGCCTCGTCATCAGGCTACGAGAAGCATGCCACAGACGGATTTCCCGAAACCGAGGTAGGCACCGCTCGAAAATAGAAACAGGCGCGTGAAGCAGTGACGGAGGCATTAATTTTGCTTCCGTTATGAGAACGATAAATCAGATTATAATTCATTGTACGGCCACGCCGGCGCGACGCGATGTGAAAGCAGATGATATCGACCGCTGGCACAGGGCGCGCGGGTTTCGCGGGATCGGTTATCACTATGTGGTTTATTTGGACGGGACGGTTGTTCACGGGCGAAACGAGTCGGTAGCGGGGGCTCATTGCAAAGGGTTCAACGCTCATTCCATCGGTGTGTGTTATGTGGGAGGTCTCGACGAAGAGGGGAGGCCGGCCGACACGCGTACTCCGGCCCAGCGCAAGGCCCTCAGGGAACTCGTGAAGCGGCTGCGGGAGCGTTACCCGGGAGCTACAGTTCACGGTCACCGGGAGTTCGCTTGCAAGGCCTGTCCCTGCTTTGATGTCGCGACTGAACTTTAGACTGTTATGTAGTCACGCGGTGGAAGCGGACCCGTTCAGGCGAATTCCGAGTGGAGTGCGTCGAAACGTCGGAGGGAGTCCTCGCCGAAGCGGGCCATGGATGCGCGGACTTTCTGCAGATCCTTCCGTTTCATGGTTCCGCTTTTGGAGTAGAATTTGTCGGCGTAGCAGATGAGGCGTTCGAGTAGGGTTTCGGGCAGATAGTCGGCGACAGGGAGGGGGAGACCCTGTGCTGCAATCTCGGCGGAGGTCAGTCCGGAACCGGTATGGCGTTCAGCCACACGCGCCCATTCTTCGGGAGCTCCTTCTTTCCTAAGCAACGCGGCGCCTATGATGCCGTGGGCTATGTAGGGTTCAGTGCCGTGACATTCTATTCCCGGCGCGTCAGTTGCGAAGATGCCTATGTCGTGGGTCATTGCGGCGCCTTCTATCATGAGCGGGTCAAGAGGAAGATGTTTGCGCCTGGCTATTTCCAGAGCCTCGTCTGCAACCTGGCGGCAATGTCGCAAATAAATATCCCGCAGAGGAGTGTCTGCGGGATAATATAGATCGATTATTCTATTGAAGTCGGAAGTCATTTTTACTGAAGAGAAGAATCAGATTCCTTCGATAATGGTGTTCCAGCCGTGGGTGTCTTCCTCTTCGCCGAGCTGTATGGCGCGCAGCTTGTGATAGAGTTCGGTGCTGATCGGACCGGGCTCCCCGTCGGTCGCAACCTGATATTTCACTCCGGTGTCAAGGTCGTCGATCTCGTTGATGGGAGAAATGACGGCGGCTGTTCCGCACGCACCGGCTTCATGGACTTGAGCGAGCTCATCGACGGTGATGTGACGGGCCTGTACCTCGATACCCATGTCGCGGCAGAGCTGCATGATGCTGTTGTTGGTGACCGAAGGAAGTATAGAATCGGAGGCCGGAGTGATATATACGCCGTCTTTGATGGCGAAGAAGTTGGCCGGGCCGCATTCGTCGAGATATTTCTTCTCTTTAGGGTCAAGGAAGAGTACCGAGGAATATCCGAGTTCGTGGGCGTGCTCGTTGGACTTCATTCCTGCAGAGTAGTTGCCGCCGGTCTTGAATCGGCCTGTTCCCTGCGGAGCCACGCGGTCATACTGGCGCATGATGCAGATGTTGGTCGGTTTGAATCCCGTCTTGAAATATGGTCCGACAGGCGTCACAAGTATGATGAAGCAGTATTCCGTGGCGGAGCGAACTCCTACGCTCGGGGTTATGCCTATTTCAAGAGGTCTGATATAGAGTGAGGCTCCGCTGCCGTAGGGCGGAATGAAACGTGCGTTGAGACGGATAACTTTTTCCACCATCTCGCAGAAAAGCTTCTCCGGGACCGGAGCCATGCAGAGACCGCGCGCCGAATTGGCGATGCGTTTCGCATTCTCTTCCATTCTGAACACTCTGACTTTGCCGTCTTTCCCGCGGAAAGCTTTAAGACCTTCAAAAATCTCCTGTCCGTAGTGGAGTGAGGTCGCCGCTATGTGCAGATCGATCGTTTCCGATGTGGAAACCTCTATCTCGCCCCACTTGCCGTCGCGGTAGTAGCATCTGACGTTGTAGTCAGTCGGCATGTAGCCGAAAGGAAGAGAGGACCAGTCGATATTCAATTCATTTTCCATAATGTTTCTATTCATTTCAACATGTTTCATGCGGTTTATTGTCAAAACCTCGAAAACCGAGTGCAAAGATAACAAATATTTTACTATATTTTTTCCATATAACGCAAAAATGTGCCTTTGGTTCATCCCCGGGGTCCGGCTTGAGTATCATGACGCAAACAGAAACTGAATTATGGAATTTTAGCCGCGGATATATGGCGCGATACGGAAATTGTGTTATCTTTGCACGGAATTTTGTCCGAAACATTTTCAATAATAGACTAAGGTCACACATTTGAGATACTCTCAACTATATATTATAGCGTTTGTAGTTTTGCTTTTCGCGTGCGGAATCGCCGCTTCGGGCGTGGAGCCCCTTGTGACGGATGGCGCACAGGCTCCTGCTTTGCCTGATTCTGCCGTGACATTGCAGCCGGCCGGCACTCCGCCGCCGTCAGTGCTCCCCGGATATATTCCCGAGGCCCACAGCCGCAACTCGTCGCGCGACTCGATAAGGCGTAAGGCTCTTGAGCGTGCGAATCTCCGGCGTCAGGGCGCGCAGGCACGTTCCGACTCCATGGCCCGGGCTGAAAAAGAGCAGAACGACCGCAGGAGAGCTTCGATAGCCGGTCTGAAGCCCAGTGACACAGCGGCTGTTACAGACCGTATAGCCGTTGGACGTGACACGGCTGTGGCTGAGAGTGTTACCGGTCCGCGCATCATGCGTGTGAAAACCGACCTCGACAACGTCGTCGATATTTCGGCCAAGGACTCGATGGTGCTTGTCGGTCAGAACAATGCCTATCTCTATGGCGAGAGCAAGGTCGTGTATGGAAAGATTTCGCTCGATGCAGCGAGAATCGATCTCGACATGGATAGCTCGACGGTGTATGCCGTCGGTGTTCCCGACAGCATCGGTGAACTTGAAGGAACGCCCGTGTTCACCGACAACGGGACATCCTATCAGTCGAAGACAATGCGTTATAATTTCGAGTCGGAAAAAGGTTTCATTACTGACATTATCACCGAACAGGGCGAAGGATATATAACGGGTGGTGTCTCCAAAAAAGTAGGTGACAACGTGTTTTTCCTACAGAACGGTTTCTATACCACATGCGACCAACACGATCATCCCCATTTCGGCTTTCAGCTGACCAAAGCTAAGGTCCGTCCGAAAAAAGATGTCGTGACAGGCCCCGCCTATATGGTGCTTGCGGGATTGCCCCTCCCCATCGCCGTTCCTTTCGGTTATTTCCCGTTCTCCGAACATTATTCGAGCGGCGTCATTTTCCCCTCGTTCGGCGATGACTATAACCGAGGTTTCTATCTCAATAACGGAGGTTACTATTTCGCCATATCTGACAACATGGATCTCGCGCTTACCGGTGAGATCTACACCAAAGGCTCATGGGGACTTCAGGCCCGTTCAGGTTATGTCAAGCGCTACAAATATTCCGGTTCGTTCGATGTCAGTTTCATAAAAACTATTCTCGGCGACAAAGGATTGCCCGATTACTCGAAGCAGACGAACTTTCAGGTTCTCTGGAGCCACCAGCAGGATCAGAAAGCCAACCCCATATTCAATTTCTCGGCCTCGGTCAATTTCACGACATCGGGTTACACCAGAAACAGCATCAACACTTATTACACCAACGCATTCACCGAGAACACCAAGAGCTCTACGGTTAACTTCACCTACCGCCCTGCCGGATCGAAATGGTCATTCTCGGGAAACGCGTCTGTGGCACAGCGCAGTCAGGACTCGACTCTGGCCGTCTCTTTCCCCAATATAACCATAAGCCTGTCGCAGGTCTATCCTTTCAAGCGGCGCAGGGCTGTGGGAGCCGAGAAATGGTATGAAAAAATCAGGCTTTCCTATTCCGGCCAGTTCAACAATTCTCTGACAGCCCAGCAGGACCAGTTCTTCAAGAAGAGCCTGATAAAGGACTGGCGCAACGGAATGCGTCACAATATCCCGGTATCGGCCACGTTCAGCATGTTCAAGTATTTCAACATCACTCCGAACATACAGTTCACTGACCGCATGTACACTTCCAAAGTGCGCCGGTCATGGGATCCGAACGCGTCGGCCGAGGTGTGCGACACATCCTACAGCTTCTATAACGTCTGGGATTTCCAGGCCTCTCTTTCGCTGGACACCAAAATCTACGGTTTCTTCCGCCCCATGAAATTCCTCGGCAACAAGGTGAAGATGATTCGTTGGGTCATGACGCCTACCGTTTCCTTCAGCGCCAATCCCGATTTCAGTTCCAAGTTCTTCGGCTACTACGGGACATACCAGATGCCGGGCGCCAACGGCGAGATGATGGAGCGCAAATACTCCTATTTCCCCAATTCGCTTTTCGGTGTCCCGGGCGAGGGCAAGAGCGGAATGATAACCTACTCGCTCGCAAACAACCTGGAAATGAAGGTGCGCAGCGACGATGACAGTATCGGAGAGAAAAAAGTGTCTCTCATAGAGAACTTCAATATTTCCCAGAGCTACAATTTCGCGGCCGACTCCATGAACTGGAGTAATATAAACACCTCCATCATGTTGCGCCTGATGAAGAATTTCAATCTCAATCTCGCGGCGACCTGGGATGTATATACCTATAAGCTGAACGAGGCCGGAAATCCTGTCCGCGTTAACATTCCGCGATGGAAAGCGGGCAAGGGAATCGGTCGCCTGTCAAGTACGGGAACATCCTTCAGCTATACATTCAACAACGAAACCTTCAAGCGAAAGAAAAAGAATACCGACAAACAGAAAGACGGCGACGGATCGGAACCTGCACCCGATGTAGAGAATCAGCCGGGGTTGCGTTCAGGCGCCCGTGCGGAGGATGAAAAGAATGAAGGGATGCAGATGGGCCCCGACGGCTACATGAAATGGGAATTTCCTTGGAATCTGACGTTGAATTATTCCGTCAATTATTCCTATGGGGCTTTCAACAAGCAAAAGATGGAATATGACGGAAAGATCACCCAGAATCTCAGCCTTTCAGGAAATATACGTCCTACCAAGAACTGGAACTTCAGTTTCACGGCGAGCTACAATTTCGACACTCACAAGCTCGCTTACATGAACTGCAACATTTCCCGCGATCTCCACTGCTTCACGATGACCGCGAGCTTCGTGCCGGTAGGTCCTTACAAATCTTATAATTTCCATATTTCGGTCAACTCCTCGCTGCTCTCCGATCTTAAATATGACAAGCGCTCGTCGCTCTCCAATGGCGTAAGGTGGTATTGATTTTGAGCCTCCATTATTAAACGGGCTCTTATGAAAACCCTTTCTAAAACCTTCCGCCTGCCTGGTGCGTTATCATAGTGAGATAAATGATTGTTCATCGCACTATTTTTTTCATCACCGTGCATAAAAACTTGTGGAAAAAAGCAGCAAAAACGTTACTATGGGTCCTCGTCGGGCTGATAGTCATCGTCGTTTCTATCCCTTTTCTTCTTTATGTGCCGTTCATTCAGGATTTCGCCCGCAGGATAGCAGTAGAGAAAATCAGTGAGTCAACCGGGATGTCTGTCGATGTCTCTTATCTGCGTCTTAAGTTTCCTCTGAATCTTCAGGTCGATTCGCTCAGTGTTGTGGAAGCTTCGGGCGACACAATGGTGTCGGCCGGTTCCGCCGAAGTGAGAGTGGCGCTGTGGCCTCTTTTCAGGAAAGAGATTCAGGTCAACGCAGTCAGTCTGAAGGACGCGTACTATCGTCTGGGAACTCCCGACTCGGCCATGTATCTGACAGCAAGAATACGCGACCTTGACGCTGCGGACACTGAAATACCGCTCTCATTCTCGCGGATTGCGCTGAACAAGGCCGTGCTTGACGGAGCAGATATAAATCTGGTGATGAAAGATACAGTCGAGGAGACGAAACCCGACACTGCCGCTCAGAAGCCGCTGATAATAGATGTGGGCTCGATCGAACTGCGCGATGTCCGTTATCGCATGTCGATGCTTCCGGTTATCGATTCTCTCGGCGCATATATTCCGCTGGCCCGTCTTGAGCGGGGTAAAATGGATATGTCGCGCCATTCGATCGATGTCAGGTCTCTGTCGGTCGATTCGCTTTCGGCGGCTTATCTGACTCCGACGGAGGCTTACCTGAAAGAGCATCCCGCAAATCCCGATTCGGCAATTGCCGAAAAGGCCTCCGTTCCCTGGACCATTACGGCAGGAAAATTCCGGCTTACGGCCCGCGACGGATTGTATGCCATGCGCGGGGCGAAACCGCTCCCCGGGTTTGACGCGTCATATATAAGCGTCAGAAACGTAGTTGTGGATGTCGATTCATTCTACAACCGCGGCACTTCCATCCGTGTTCCGTTGCGGCGCATCGCCGCCGAGGAACGTTGCGGACTCGCAATGGAGGCTTCGGGCGTCTTCTCAATGGATTCCCTGCTCATGCGTGCCGATGATTTCAACGTGAGGACTTCGGCCTCGGATCTCTCCTTTACTGCAGCCATGGGAATCGGCGATCTGCTGACGGATCCCGATTTGCCGCTCGAACTTAAGGCTACGGGCTCCCTCTCGCTGCTTGACGCAAGAAAATTCATGCCGTTGCTTGGTCAATACATGGCTTCCGTCTCTCCCTCGGCCGCCTTGAGTCTCAACGCCGACATACACGGAACCGCTTCATCGCTCGCTGTTGACCGCATCGGGCTTGACTTGCCCGGCTATCTTACCCTGAAGGGCGCCGGAAGGGTAGATAATCCGTTTGATTTCAAAAAGATGGGAGGAAAAATAGCTCTTGACGGCACCCTCGGCAAGGTCAACTCGCTCAAGCGCGTATTCCTTCCGCCGACTTTGGTCTCCAAGCTCAACATTCCCCCTTCGGCCATTAAAGGTTCAATAGTCTATTCTCCCGGAAATATCGACGGGAACGTCAATGTGAAGACTGCTGGCGGCCAGGTGCAGCTTGACGGAAAATGGAATCAGAAAGCCGAAGGCTATCACGCCGATCTGAGGGCCAACCGTTTCCCGGTTGCGGCTTTCATGCCGTCGCTCGGAGTGGGGCATGTCACAGCCGATGTGAAAATCGACGGCCGCGGCTACAATCCCGCTTCACGCGCAACGCGGATGAAGGCTTCGGTTGACGTCAAAGCTCTTGAACTCAACGGAGCCACTCTCGGAAAAGTGAAGTTCCAGGCTGCGCTTGACACATGCCGCCTGACGGCAAACGTGGTCTCCACCAACAGTTTCGCGGATTTTGACGCGGATCTGGCCGCGACTTTCCGTAACCGTGGCTATCAGTGGGATCTATCGACTGACATATATGAACTCGACCTCATGACGATGGGCCTCTCAAAGACACCTATGCATGGAAGAGCCACATTGTATTCTACCGGCTCATACTATCCGAAATCGGGTGACATAGATGCCGAACTCGAACTTAACGGGGTCGATTGGACCGCCGATTCGCTCGATATCAGTTTCCCGATGCTGACGGCCAAGCTTAATTCCACCGATTCGCTCACGGAAGCTTCGCTCGTTTCGGGCGATTTCAATGCCGCCCTGACGGCCATGACGTCAATGACCGACGTGGTGAAGCGCCTGACCGCAGCTTCCGACATACTGACCTGGCAGATCAACGAGCGCAAGGTCAATGTCGATTCGCTCCAGCGGGCCCTTCCCGAAATGACTCTTTCGGCCGACATGGGCACGGAGAATCCGGTGATGAAATTTCTGGCAGACAACGCGAAAATGAAAATGAACAGGGCGTCGCTGGAATTCGCCAACGATTCGCTTCTGTCGGTTCACTTCGATGCCGACGGATTTTCCACCGGTTCGACCCGTCTTGACAACATAAGTTTCTATGCTAACCAGCATGGCAAATATCTCGTCTATAAAGCCACGATCAACAATAATCCCGGCACAATGGACGATTTCGCCCATGTAGCTCTCAACGGGTTTGTCGCCGATGACAAGATTTCGGCATTCTTCCGCCAGTCCAACATATCGGGCGAACAGGGATTTTTCTTCGGCGTCAACGCTTCGGTGTCTGACTCCACGGTGGCCGTGCGTCTGGTTCCGGCGAAACCAACCATCGCATATAAGAAATGGTCGATCAATCCCGACAATCTCATAGCCTATAATTTTGTCGAACGGCACCTCGACGCCAACCTGAAGGTCATGTCTGACTCGAGCTCCCTTCATATCTACACCGAACATCCCGCCGTGACCGATTCACTTCACCGTCATGACGGCTATCAGGAGGATGTCATTGTGCGGCTTGACAATATCAATCTTCAGGAATGGCTCTCGATATCGCCGTTTGCGCCGCCGATTAAAGGCGATGTCGATGCCGATCTGCGGTTCCGCTGGGATGAGAAAGAAATTACCGGCAACGGAACCATAGACCTGAACAATCTCTATTACGGCCGTGAGAGAGTGGGCACGTTCAATCTCGCCGTCAACGTAGCCAACGAGAACCGTTCGCGCGCTCTCCATGCCGATGTCTCCCTGATGGTTGACGGACAGAAAGTTATAACGGCCACAGGCGCCCTGAACGATTCCACTGCCGTCAATCCGTTCCTGCTCGACTTCACCATGATAAAATTCCCGCTCCGGGTGGTCAATCCGTTCCTGCCGAAGGACGTGGCGCAGCTTTCAGGCGTGCTTAACGGACGCATGGACGTGACGGGCAACCTTGCGGCGCCGGTGTTCAACGGATTCCTCGATTTCGACTCGACCGCCGTTAAGGTGGGGATGACGGGGGCTTCCTACCGATTCTCCGAAGAAAAAATTCCGGTTGACAGCAATATAGTGGCATTCGACGATTTCTCCATCTATGGTCTTAACGATAAACCGTTGAGCGTCAACGGACGCGTAGATGCCCGTCATCTCACGGACATCCGTTATGACCTCTCCATGAAGGCCGAGGGAATGCAGATCGTGAATTCGAGCCGTGCCAGGGGCTCGGCCGAAGTCTATGGCAAGGCATTCATCGATGTCGATGCCACAGCCAGAGGCAATCTCAGCTACATGGCGGTCGATGCGCGCCTCAACGTATTGCCCCGCACTAACGTGACCTACGTCATGTCCGACGCACAGCAGGCCCTGACCTCGCGTTCGACCGACGATATGGTGAAATTCGTAAGCTTTGCCGACACCACCAAAGTCGCGGCCGCCGATTCGCTCGTCATGAATTCCATGGCGATGATTCTCAACGCCGATCTGACTGTTTCGGAAGGCTCCACCATAAATGTCGATCTTTCGACCGACGGAAAGAACAAGGTCTCGATCCAGGGCGCCGGCTCGCTTTCCTACACTCTGACACCGATGAACGGCGCAGGACGCATGACGGGACGTTTCACCATCAATTCCGGATTCGTGCGCTACACCCCCGCGCTGGAGACCGGCGGCGTCTCGATGGCCATTATGTCGGAAAAGAATTTCAGTTTCACCGAGGGGAGCTATATCGCATTCAACGGCGATCTGCTCAATCCGACTCTCAGCATCAGGGCCACTGACCGCCTGAAAGCCAACGTGACTCAGTCGGGCCAGAACTCGCGTCTCGTCAACTTCGACATAACCGTCTCCGTCACCAATACGCTCCAGAACATGAATGTGGCTTTTGATCTCTCGACCGACGATGACATAACGATTCAGAACGAGCTGGCCTCCATGAGCCCCGAGCAGCGCGCCAACCAGGCCATGAACATGCTTCTCTACAACCAGTACACCGGTCCCGGCACAAAAGCCAATGCCAATCTCTCGGGCAATCCGCTCTACTCCTTCCTCGCCTCGCAGCTGAACACCTGGGCCGCCAACAATATCCGCGGCGTCGATATATCATTCGGCATAGACCAGTATGACACCACCACCGACGGTTCCCGCTCCACTACCACGAGCTACAGCTACCGCGTGTCGAAGACAATGTTCAATGACCGCTTCAAGATCGTAGTCGGAGGAAACTATTCGACCGATGCCGACGCTGACGAGAATTTTTCACAGAATCTGATCAACGACATCTCTTTCGAGTATATGCTCAACCGCAGCGGCTCGATGTATGTCAGGATTTTCCGCCATGTGGGCTACGAAAGCATCCTCGAGGGCGAGATAACGCAGACGGGCGTGGGCTTCGTCATGAAACGTAAGCTTAATTCGCTGCGCGATCTCTTCCGCTTCGGACGCCGTCCGAAAGAGCCCGCTCCGGCCCGGATTTCTCCATCCACCCCGTTAACCGTAAAGAAAAATGAAAATGAAACCGATTCGATCCGCTGAAAGCCTCTCTCTTTTCCCGGTCATCGCACTCCTGCTTGCTCTGACGGTCGCATCCTGTTCGACAACCCGGCGTCTCGGAGCCGACGACATTCTTTACACCGGGGTCAAGAAAGTCGAGTACAACCATCCCGACTCCACGCCACTGCCTTCCGGCGTGACCTCCGACATTTTCAATGTCATAAACGTGAAGCCTAACAACTCCCTCTATTCCCCCTACGTGCGCTGGCCCTTCCCGCTCGGACTATGGGTATATAACAACTGGCCCAATCCGAAGAAAGGGCTCCGCCACTGGCTTTATGAGAAACTTGTGGCCGAACCGGTGCTGATTTCCGACGTCAGGCCGGAAGTCCGCGTCCACATGATAGACCAGATGCTCGACAACAACGGTTATTTCCGCGGCCGCGCGTCCTACGAACTTGTCAAAGGCCGTAATCCCAAGAAAGCGAAAATCCTTTATAAGATAACACCGGGTCCGGAATACCCCATAGATACCGTGGAATATCTCCCTGACACCTGTCGCCTCAATCATCTGATCGACTCCATAGCGCGCCGCTCGACCTATCTTGCGCCCGGAAGCCGTTACTGCTCCGATTCGCTTGCCGCCGTGCGGGTGAACATAGCCAATTCCCTACGCAACCGAGGATACTATTATTTCAGGCCCGAATTCATAGAATATCTGGCGGATTCGGTGATGAAACCGGGCCGCATCGCCCTGCGCATGACCGTGGCGTCAAACGTGCCGGAGTTCGCCCTGACCCATTACGAAGTGGGACGCGTGACAACCACCATCCACCGCAACCAGGGCGGAGGGACCCCCGACACCCTCCGCACCTCGCGCGGACTTCTGGTCAGAATGCAGCCTATGCGTCTGCGTGACCATCTGATTCCGTCGTGCATAACATTCCGCGAGGGGCGCCGCTTCTCAGTCCGCGACATGAACCGCACCCAGACCTATCTCTCTCGCCTCGGAATCTTCAGCGGCATTGAGATCAACGCCGTCCCCGACTCGACGCGCCGCGGTGTCCTCGACGTCAACATCGACTGCACTTTCGACAAACCTCTCGAGGCCTCGATCGAAATGAATGTCACCTCCAAGTCCAACTCCTATCTCGGCCCGGGACTTGATTTCCGTGTGACCGACAAGAACCTTTTCGGAGGAGGGGAGCAGCTCAGTGTGGATCTTCACGGGAGCTACGAGTGGCAGACGGGCCGAGGCCGTAACTCGGTCTTCAACTCCTACGAGATCGGTCTTAACTCCACCCTCGCATTCCCGCGTCTGCTTGCGCCGCGCTTCATTCCGCGCACCCGGCGCGAGCTCAACTGGACCCGCATCAGTCTCGGAGCCGATCTGCTCAACCGCCCCCACTACTTCAACATGGCGCAGTTCAACACCGGCATAACCTACGACTGGCGCGCCACCCGCCATGTGACCAACTCGCTTACCCTCTTCAAGCTGACCTACACCAAGCTCATACGCACCACCCATGAGTTCGATTCCATCATGGACGCCAACAAGGCCATCGCCCAGAGCTTCAGGTCGCAGTTCATACCCCAGATGGGATTCAGCTATATTTTCGACCGACAGATCAACCGCGACAACGGCCTCAACTGGCAGTTCTCAGTGACCGAGGCCGGAAATCTCTTCTGGGCCATATACGAGGCGTGCGGGAAGAAGGGCGAGAAGACGCTCTTCCACACCCCGTTCTCCCAGTTCATCAAAGGCCAGACCCAGCTTGTCTATAACCGTCGTCTCGGCCACGGCGACCACTGGCTCGTCAGCCGCGTGGCCGTCGGTGCGGCCCATGCTTACGGAAACTCCACCGAGGTTCCATATTCCGAGCAGTTCTATTGCGGAGGCGCCAACTCGGTCCGAGCTTTCACGGTTCGTTCCATAGGCCCCGGTTCCTTCCGCGTGCCTGCCGATCAGGTCAACGGCTACTTCGACCAGACGGGAACATTCAAATTCGAGTTCAACGTCGAATACCGGTTCCCGCTTTTCGGGCCGCTCCACGGTGCCGTTTTCTTCGACTCCGGCAATGTCTGGCTGCTTAAGGAAGATCCCGACCGTCCCGGAGGAAAACTTAAAGCATCGTCGTTCTTGCGCGATCTCGCTACCGGAACAGGTGTAGGCCTACGCGTCGATATAGGGATGCTCGTTGTACGCGGCGACCTCGGCATCGGGCTTCATGCGCCCTACGAGACGGGTTATCGAGGCTACTTCAACATCGGTAAATTCAAGAACCACTTCGCGTTTCATCTTGCCATAGGCTATCCGTTCTGAAAATAGCTGAAAGTCGTAGCGTGAGGGATGATTCGATTACGATTCGTAACGAAAAGACACTCTATACTTACATAATGTAAATCGCAACAATTATGCTGTTAACATTAATTAATAGTTTGGTTGCTGATTTTTCATTAAAGAAAGTGTAATTTTGTTGCGAATTGTATTTTTCCCCGTTGGGAGGCAGTTTATGTCAGGTCTTGCGGCCCGAGGGGATGAGTCATTTCCCATAGCTTGCTACACAACATCATGAAACTGCTCAGTGAACTGACCCGACACAATTTATATATTGAAAACAACGTCAAAAGGATCCTCGCGATGCTTCTGACAGCTTTTGTTGTGCAAATTACCCCCCCATAATTCACTCTGAATCAGCCGGTTGCTATGTTGATAGCATTCTCGCGCCCAATTTCACCAAGAAAATATACTTCAAGCGTGCGTCAGCCCGAATCGACAGGACTTTCGCCGACAACGCCCGATCGATAGATTCTCTGACTCTGTTTCTCCAAGGATGCGACAGCCTTCCCGGACTGCGCTTCGATATATCGGGTTCGGCTTCGCCAGAAGGCTCGGCCGCTTTCAACCGTGAACTGACGCGCCGGCGCGCATCCGCAATTGAAAAACTCATACGCTCATTCAACATCGGCGCACCTATAGTCGTCACCTTGCGACCGGTTATACCCGTTGAGGGGCAGACGGCGGAAATGTTGCGCTATGCCGAGGTCACGGCTTCCTCCCCGCGGAGCCGCGTCCCGGATCCGGCTTCCGAAGCTTCTGCCGTGGAGCTTCCTTCCGAGACGGACACTCTTCCCGCTCCGCAGCCTGTCGAGCCCTCTGTCGCCGCAGTGGCTGACGAACCGGCGGCTCTTCCGGTGAGATCCGCTTCTGGTCCGCGCTTTTTCATGACAACGAATCTGCTTTATGACGCCGCGCTGACGCCGAATATAGGAATAGGCGTATGTTTCGGCGAACGCTTCACTATCTTTGCCGACTGGATGCATGCATGGTGGAGCAACAGAGAGAAGCGCCGTTACTGGCGGATATACGGCGGCGACATAGAAGCGCGCGTGCAGCTCGGCCACGGCCGCAGCGAGAACCCCCTCTCGGGCCATCGCGTGGGCGTGTATGCCTCACTGGTGACCTACGACTTTCAGTTCGGACGCACGCGCACCGGAGTGATGGCCGACAAATACAACTATGCCGCGGGACTCTCCTACGGTTACAGTCTGCCCGTAGGGCGCCGGCTAAACCTTGACTTCTCGATAGGCGTGGGCTATGCCTGGGGACGCTACATGAAGCAGCATCTGGAGGATGACCATGACGTGTGGCAATCGACCCACAGCAAGCGATGGTTCGGACCGACGCGCGCTGAAATAGGGCTCACGTGGCTGATTGGAAAAGGAAATGTCAACACTCCACGCAACCGGAAAGGAGGCGACAGATGAGAGCGTTGGGAAGACTGGTGTTACTGCTCTGTTTCGCTGCGGCGATGGCTGCATGCGATCACCGCGAACTATGCTACGACCATTCCCACTGGGTGGATCTGACTGTGGATTTCGACTGGAGCGAGGCTCCTGACGCGCGCCCTTCCACAATGGTGGTGATTCTCTTTCCCGCCGACGGTAGCGAGGGCATCCGCTACGAGTTGACGCGCACCGACGGCCCGAGCAAAATCCGCGTGCCATCGGGCTATTTCCATGCCGTTGCCTTCAACGGCAACACAGAAAGCCTCATTGAAAGCGGTTCGGCTTACGACAAATTCGTGATAACCACCCGCGAACAGGATATTCTCGAACCTATGAACCGCTCCGGCGCCGTGGTCCCGAATTCGCCACCGCGAGCCGACGGAACCGAGGGCCAGTATGTCAAATCGGCGCCCGACCCTCTCTGGGCCGACAAATCGGAGAACTTCTTCATCATTCCCGCTCAACCGGGCCAGTCGATAACGTTCGTCCCCCGGAAGAAAACCGTGCTCTACAGGGTGGTGATCCATAACGTGCAGAACTTTGAAGAGGGTATGGGGATCAGCGCCACGCTGACCTCGATGGCCGAGAGCTATTCGCCGAATCTCGACGCCCATTACGGCGCCGATGTCACAGTGCCTATAGGACTGGGCATCGCCGGCGACAATACTCTGAGCGGCTCGGCCGAGATGTTCGGACACTGCCCGGACTCGCGAAGCGACCGGCGCCACATTCTGACCGTCTATACCTCCAGCCGCTACTATTATAATTTCGATGTTACCGACCAGATCCATTCGGGCGCACATCCCACGGAGCTGACCATCGAGATAGACAAGCTCGTGCTGCCGAAGCCCGATGGAGGGGGCATGAGTCCCTCGGTGGGCGACTGGTCGGATGAGATCGAAGACCTTATTGAAATGCAATAACAATCATTATAAAACCAGATATATAATACTCAAAACACTATGAACAAGAAGTTTATTCCGCTCGCATTTGCGGCTTCCCTGATCTTTGCCGCATGCTCCGACGACCAGACAGATGTCGTCAACAACGGTCCGGAAATCACGTTCCGCACCTCCGTAAGCCGTGCCAAAGAGAACATTGATAGCAAAAACCTCAAGAGCTTCAAGGTATGGGCGTTTGCAAATGAAGTTTCCTCTGAAAGTACTCCTTTCATCGATGGTCTTGTCGCAGAAAGAGAAGGCACGACAGATGTATTCAAATTCAACCATAACATATTCTGGCCTTCTGACGTAACCACACTTAATTTCTGGGCCCTTTCGCCTGTTGATGAAACTCTCAGCGTGAGTCCTACAGGTACATCGATGAGCCTGAAGAATTATGAGCCGGCTGCAAAGCCTGAGGATCAGCTCGATCTCATTGCAGCGTTTTCATCAGTAACAAGATCGACAAATCCGGGGGGAACATCCGTTGAGCTGAATTTCAAGCATATACTTTCGCAGGTTCTTGTAGGAGCCAATGTCGGTGTGGGAATCACGGAAAACCGTTCGGTAAAGATCAAGGGTGCATGGCTCGTGAATATCGGAACCAATGCAACCGCGGTAAGAGACAACACTGCTCCGTTGACTGAAAACAAAATTTCATGGGGTAAACCTTCCGGGACGGCCGCCTATGGCTACTATTCTACAACAATAATAGAGCCTAATAACCACGCGTCGGTTGCAACCCCGATTTTCAATTTTAATAAAAACGACATAAATGCAGATAAAACCAATCTTCTGCTTATCCCTCAGACGCTGACCATGTGGAACGGAAATGCCCCGGGAACGTCATCGGGAACCGAAACCGCAACGGAAACGAACGCAAGTGAAAACGGAGCGTATATCTTGCTTCTCTGCCGCGTAGAGGCAACACATAGCGGAGCTCTGCATAATGGTGCATCGGACCCGATGGTCCAGCCCGGAACCGGCAACCATACGCATCAGCTTTTCCCTCATGACGGCGAAGCAACAAGCTTTGATCCAGATGCCTACGGTTTTACCTGCGTGCCCATCGGCTCAACGTGGGAGCCCGGAAAGATCTACCGCTATATTCTTGACATCTGCGGCGTACACAGCGGCGCGGGCATCTATCCTCCTGTTAATCTCCCGGCGCTTCCCGGACTGCCTGAAATTAACGCTGATGTCGTTACTTATGACGGCATTAAAATACACCGGACCTATGATCCCAAGGTAGTCGGCGATCCTGTACTCGATGCCCCGATCCAGTTTAAAGTCTCTGTCAACGACTGGACTGATCCGGAGGATTGGAATTCCGGGGTCGATCTGCAGTAACCGGCAGAAGCCTGAAAAGGCTATAAGGACGGTTTTAACTCTATGACCATTATGAAAACGGGATGTTGCAGCGCGCCACGCACCGGCTGACGCCCGCAACATCCCTCTCTTCTCAATCGAGTGGCTTTTCCCTCACAATACATAGTTTCTGAACAATGCGTAAAACGACATTCAATCTTCTGAAAAGTGTTGCCGTCATATCTGCGGCATTAGTATGGTCATGTGAAGACCATTTGCCAACCGACGCTCCCGGTTCGCCGGCCGACCATCCGATGTTCAAGCCATCCGTCGGGTCGTCGTGGAGCAAGGGCGCAGCCGGTTCGAGAAGCTCGGATGCCCTCATACGCATTGACTCCATCGATGCGATGGATGGCGACATGCAGCTCTATCTCGTTTCCGAGGAGGAGGATCTCGCTGCCTATAGCGGCTCTGCTGCAGAGCCGGGGCCGGCATCGCGGGGCTACACATCGACATCCATTGCCGGTCCTTTCGGACTGTCGGCCATCTGCTACAACAGCTCCGCGGAAGCCGCCGACGACGCGCTCGGGGATCTGACAGCTAACTTCGCGTCAAATCTCGAGACCCGGCCCAACGCCGCCGGAAGCACATATTGGGAACCCGCCGACCGCCTTGTGTGGCCCGGCTCGGGACGGATACGTTTCATGGGCTATGCTCCGTATGCCTCCGCCGAAAACGGCATAACCTACGACGCGTCAGGCTATCCTAAGCTGTCGTTCAGCGTGAAGGAGTCTGTCCCGGATCAGGTGGATCTGCTGACTGCTGTCAAGGATGTTTCGGGAAAAGGCGGGGAGGCCATAGATCTTACGTTCAATCACGCATTGGCGGCCATAACCGTGCGCAGCGGCGAGAAAATGCTTTCAGGCACTATAACGAAGGTTGCCATAAAAAACGTGTATAAGGCCGGAAAGCTTCCGTTGGGCACCTCGATCCCGGTGTGGACCGCGACCGGTGAGGCCAACGGTTCTTTCGAGGTCGAGACAAAAGACGCCGTTCTTCCGGAAGCCGAGGGCTCTCCTGAAACTTACACCATCCCCGGCCTGCGCATAGCGGGAATCAGCAAGGGGGAGAACGGAACAGCCGACGATGACGGCCTGACATTCTTCATGATTCCCCAGACTCTTCCTGAGGGCGCGAAGCTCGAAGTGACACTCACAGACAAGAAAACCGGAAACACCTGGACGCTTTCGGCTCCACTGGCCGGCAAGCACAATGACGGCTCCGGCAATGAAGTTTCCAACAGCTGGGAACCGGGAAAACTCTACACCTACGCGATTTCCACGAAGGGAATAGTGGTGCAGCCCTATCTCAAGATGGTGAAAAAAACAGTGACTAAAACCGGGGTTACGGAGACGGGAATTTTCAGCCTGCCATACGAGGGATTCAAAAACGATAACGATAAAAATGAGGTGCATGCCAAGAATCAGACCTCGGGCGTTCTGCCATTTTCAGGAGCGATACATGATGTGGAACGGACTGCCTATATGACCATAACCCTTGCCGGCAGCCATAGTAAAACGGTTGCAGCGGATCACATCAAAATGGAATATTCGACCGACGGCGGTTCAAGCTGGACGGCCTGCGACGATGACGGATGGATAGACTATGACCCCGTCGCGGCGGCATCGAAAGGAGCCGATGATCCGAAGGCGTCACGCACCGGGTCGCTTATCCTTCCCAAGCTTGACGGCTTTAAAAACCTGACGGCGGCATCTTCGGCAAAAAGCGGCGTGACGGATCTGTCGGCAACCGAATCGGCCAATTGCTATATGATTAACTCTCCGGGCGATTACAGCTTCCGCACCGTCTATGGCAACACTCTTAAAGGCGTCTCGATCGACAACAGCGTTTTAAAGCTGCCTGAGGGGCGAGTGGCGGGAATGAAATATTTCGTGGACCACAGGAACGCTGAGATAACCGAGGGCGATATAGCCACCCAGCTGACAGGTTACTCCACATTATCGGAGGCTTTCATTCTCTGGCAGGATTCTCCGGGTTTGATAAGCCGGGTCAAGTATGAGAACGGTGTCATTAAGTTTCATGTCGATGAGCGGACAATAGCCGAAGGGAATGCCATAATAGCTTTGCGCGACTCAAATCACGACATTGTCTGGAGCTGGCATATATGGGTGACTGACAAAGACTGGAGCGCAGGCAAATGCATAGCCGTAAACGACAACGATGGAGAAGAACATAAGCTTGCTCCCTCGATGCTTGGCCGCTGCGAAGCCAGGAGTGCCTCACCGGGCCGCGATATTTCGCTTCGATTCAGCTTTACATACACCGGAGGCGAAAAGCCGATCACGAAAACGGCCTATGAATTCATAACGACAAAGAATGGAACGGATATAAAGGTCAGACTCTCGGATCTGAAGCAGCAGAATATCGCGGGATCGGCTGCCGGCGACAACACTTATTATCAGTGGGGCCGCAAGGACGCCATGATTCCGGGGATTTATACGGATACAGTTGATCCTGCGAGTGCAAGTGCCTCCAATAATGCCATCTGGGGATTTACCTGCACTTTGCATGGAGAGCTTACGATGTATAACAAACCGGTTTTCGACTATCCGGAGGATTATAAGTTTCAGCGAAGCGAGGCGGATAATGGAGTGACGTTAGGTTATGCCATCAAGAATCCCAACCGATTTGTTATGGGTGTCGATGGAGAATATGATCACGATTATAGGAAACACTGGCATAATCCGGGAAGTGAAAAGTATGTTGAAAGCGGCGGAATAATGTATAACGCCTGGAATTCAAAAAATACGAATTATTATCCCAATGATGCCAAGACTGTAGGTAAGACCATTTACGATCCGTGTCCTCCGGGCTATCATGTGCCTCTTGCCAAGGTTTTTAACGGTGATGTAATGAATCATGCCGGTAGTTACAGTGCGACAAGTTGGCCAACAACAATTAATATTGAGAGTGATCGTTCATGGAGTTATACTCTTGGCAATGAAACAGAGTTGGAAAAAATCATCTATGCTACCGGGGTGAGGGATTTCCATCTGAAAAAAGGCGCGGATAGAACAGACGCTCATTTAGCACTGATGCCCTCATCTTGGCCGGCATTCAAAATGCTCACGTATATAACTTCGGCGTCCATGAAGAAATCAGAAAAATCTGACGGATATCAGGTCGTTATCCTTTATTTCGATAACCGTTATAAAAAGGCTAACGGTTCTTGTAATGGAGCGTCGTGTCTCTGGGAATCGAACAATTCATACGGCATGACAGTGTGGGCCGAGCATGACTGATTATCGGCTCTAAAACTTTTTTTGATATTTCGGTTAAAATGGCTATCTTTGGAGAAAAAGAGGTTGTTTAAAAACAAAAGTGAAAGCTGGATGCGAAGAAGCATTTTAAACAACCGCAAAACCGAAATATCATGAAACGATTGACTCTACTTGCGTTTCTGCCCGGCCTTCTCTCCGGGGCCGCAGCGGCGAAACATGTTCCCTCCACGCTTGACTCGGTGTGGGCGCCCGTAAAGGTGGCCACTCCTCCATCCGATGCCTATATAGGACTTTCGATGCTCGAGAACGGCGAGATACGCCACTATAACTATGGCGAACAGGCCGTCCCCGGCTCGGTCTATATGTCGAGCGCCGACAGCGGACTGACCTGGCGCACGGTCAAATATGGCCGTTACATGCCTTACGGCGACCGCCGCAGCCCGGTGAGCGGCGAATATATCCGCCTGACCAACATGGGTAAGCCGGGCGTCTATTGCATCCGCACGAAAGGCGGTATCGACGGAGACCGGACGGTAACGAAAGTGTCGGATCTGCCTTCTATAATGATAAAGCCGCCGGTTTTCATACGCGACGGCAAACGGATAGTGGTGGCGGCTCACGGAGGCACCAATCCGAAGGGTTGCTATACATACGTGTCGGATGACGACGGCCTGACCTGGAAACGATCGAACACGGTCACTTCGCCCGACCACAAGGGGGGCGGCTTCCACAAGGGAATCCGCTGGAACCACGGGGCCGTGGAGCCCACGGTCATAGAGCTTAACGACGGCCGCCTATGGATGATCATGCGCACGTCGCAGGACCGCCACTATGAGGCTTTTTCGACCGACGGAGGGCTGACATGGAGCGAGTCGCAGCCATCGCGCTTCTACGGGACCATAACGATGCCCACTCTCGGCCGGCTGGCCGACGGACGCCTGATTTTCTTCTGGTGCAACACTACTCCGCTTCCGGAGATGGCTACGGCCAACGGCGTATGGGACGATGTGTTCACGAACCGCGACGTGACCCACGTGGCTATTTCAGACGATGACGGCAAGACGTGGACCGGTTTCCGCGAGCTGAACCTTGATCCGCTGCGCAACACTTCGGATTACGCCCTCAACGGCAAGGGAATAGACCGCGGCATGCACCAGGCTCAGTTTGTAGAGGTAGCGCCGGGCAAGATACTCGCTTCCATAGGGCAGCATCCGCTTCACCGCGCCATGATGCTGTTTGACGCCGACTGGCTCTACGAGAAGGAGCGGTCGGACGATTTCACTGATTCACTGGCCAACTGGACGACGTTCAATTATCTGAAAGGAATAAAAGGGCATTGCTCATATAACCGCACAGACGGCGTGGCGCTCGAGCCGCATCCCGACAAGGCCGGTAAAAATATGCTTCACCTGCGCTATGAACCGGACGACAGACTCGTGAGCGACGTGCGCGGAGCGGTGTGGAATTTCCCGGCCATGAAACGCGGAGCGTTTACGGCGAGTGTCCGCATTCCCGAAGGGTCGGAGAATGTAGAACTGGTGCTTAACGACCGGTGGTTCAATCCGTCGGATTCGGTGTCATGCTATGAGTCGATGTATCGTCTGCCGCTTGACCGCAAGCAGCTCGGCATCAAGGACGACGCGTGGCATAGCGTGACAGTCGAGTGGAATCTGGACTCTCCGAAAGATAAAGGCGCGCGTGTCAGGGTTGACGGAAAACTGCGCCGTCAGCGGCTGCCGCTGCAGAACGCGAGTCTCGACGGCATAAGCTACGTGCATTTCATAGCGCTTCCGGCCCCGGCGACCTCTCAGGGCATTTATGTTGAGGAGGTCAGGGCCAAAGCGGCTGAATAGCGATTCGGATCAGAATGAGGCGGCGAGCTCGGAAAGCATTCCGAGCTTGTGCCACTGGTCTTCGTAGGTCAGGCCTCGGCGGTCGAAAGATGACACCTTGAAGCCGGTTTTCGGCGAGATGAATACCTTGTCGGGCGAGATGTAAAGGAGCGCTTCGGAGATGGTTGCCATCAGCAGGGTGTGGTTGTCGGGGAAGGGGCTGTGTGCGTCCACAACGCCCATGACGAGTTTCTTGCCGGCAGGGATATATTTCACGATTTCAACGGATTCGGGCGCTCCGGTGTTGAACGGCATGTAGAAACGGCTCACGTTGAGCGAGGAGAGGAGCCGAGGCATGAAGTTGTCGGGTGACTCGACGGCATGCCACTGCGGGACCACCGTGTCGCCGGCCGAGAGATAGACGGATAGCTCCATGTCGGCGGGAATTCCATCGACCGATTTGTTGAAGAGCGCGAGAATGTCGCCCTGAAGAGCTATCGGGTCGATGCCGCCCTGAAGAAGTTCTTTCATGAAAGAGTCGTCGGAGAGTCGGCCGCAGACGGTGTCGTCGAGCTGCAGGCTGCGGCATCCGAGTTCATAGAAGCGTCGGATCGTGCGGTTGTATGCTTCGGCTATATCGTCAAGAAGTGTTTCGGGCGAGGGATAGATGCGTTCGGGGTGTCCGTCGGTCATCATCAGAATACGCATGTAGAGCTCGGCGGGCGATGGGATTGTCTGTCGGCAGACAGCACGTCCTGCGGTTGTCTCCTTAAGGAATTTGAAATCGGAGAAGAAAGGATGTTCCGGATTGTAGCCGATGCGGCCGGTTATACGCATCAGGTCAGTCAGAACGGTTTCTTCCGTGTAGAGATGTCCGCTTTCCAGACGCTCCACGGTGATTCCATCGAGGCCGAAGAAGAAATCCTTGTCCCATGACTTGCGGCGGAACTCGCCGGAAGAGACTTCGGTCAGTCCCGCCTTGAGTTCGTCGTCAACCAGACCGGCTATAGCTTTGTCGGCGAAACGTTCGAATGTCTCGCGGTCGATCTCTCCATGGAAATAATTTTCACGTTTCTCGAAAAAATCTATTGGAGCGAGGAAGCTGCCTACAAAATCCACTTTCATAATCGGTTTATTTTAAAATACGGTTGCAAAGTTACAAACATATCGCAATAAGACAAACTAATTACGGAAAAATTTCCATAATCATGGCGCGGACCCCGAAATCCATAACGTAAAAAGAAAGCGCGAGACCCGGAGGCCCCGCGCTTCTGAAAAAGCTTTATGGGAGATTATTTAGCAGCAGGATCGAGAATGACAACGCGGTAGTTGTTCTGGCTGTTGATCTGCTTCATGAAGTTCTTGACGTCATCTACGGTGATGGCGTTGATAGAAGCCTCGTTGCCGTTGAATGTGTCAACACCGTTCATGTTCCAGCCGCTGATGGCGTTGAGCCACCCGCCGTTTCTTTCGCGGCTTTCCTTGTAGTTCTTGACCATGTATTCCTTGACTTTGTCAAGTTCGGCCTGATCGATGTTGCGGGTCATGTCGTCGATCTGTGCGGCGATGATGTCAAGTACCTTATCCTTCATTTCAGGCTTCATGGGGAAGGCTGAGAGAATGGTGACATTCTGCGGATCGATGCGGTTGAACTGGCCCTGGGCGGAGATGGAATAAACGGCTCCCTCTTTCTCGCGGACAATGTCGATCAGACGTTTCGAGAGGATCTGTGAAGCAACCGAAGTGAGCTGACCGTTCTTCATGGTGTAGGGGACAGAAGCGACTTCCGAAATCCAGCACCAGGTCTGGGGTGTTTCCATCGGGGCTGTGAAGGTATCCACTCCCTTGCCAGGTTTCTGCTGATACTGCTTGTCGTAAGCGGTAATCTTGCGGGTTGCGGTCTTCGGATCGCCGGGCAGACAGGCGATATATTTCTCGACGAGAGGACGCAGTGTAGCTGGATCGACGTTACCGACGAAGGTGAATGTGTAGTCGGCGGCGTTGGCGGTCATCTGACGGGCAATCTCGATGATCTCGTTGCGGTCGGCGCCCTTGATGTCCTCGACGGTCAGCATGCGCTGGCGGGGAGAAGTGTAGAGCGATTCAAGCATCTTGGTCTGGAAGATGAACTGGGGGTTCTTCTCCTGCTTCTCGATGAGAGATACCACGGTGTTCTGGAGCGCTTCGAATTCTTCAGGGGTGAAGTTGACATTTGTGAAGGACATGTAGATGAGTTCCATCATTGTCTCGAGGTCCTTGACGGTCGAGTTGCCGGAAACCGAACGCATATACACTCCGAGCGACGGATGGACAGACACCTGCTTGCCCGAGAGATATTTGCGGAGGTCGGAGTTGGAATATGTGCCGAGGCCGCACTGCGACAGAGCTTCGTCGAGGAACATGAGGCTCTTCAGCTTGGAATCGGAGATTTTCTCTGTTCCGCCAAGAGCGATGGCGTTCATCAGAATCTCGTCGTCCTTGTATTTAGTGGGTTTAACGATAACTTTCGCACCGTTGCTGAGGGTCCACTCGGTAGCGTCCCACTGGGCGAGTTTCTCTTCCTTGACGATTTTTCCGGCAGCGGGAAGTTTCTCGATCAGAGGTTCGGCCTTGACCACTTCCTTGTAGGCTTCGATCTCTTCCTTGTCAACAGCTGCGAGAGCGTCGGCAAACTGCTGTTCGGTGGGATAGACACCTTCCTTGTTGTCGGGCATCATGGCGAGAAGCACGCGGTTGTCATCGGACACAAGGCCCTTGATGGTCTGGTTGATCGCTTCGAGAGGAATCATAGCGGCGATCTGCTTGACGGTTTCGTATGTTTCCTCGGGAGTGGGCATAGGCTCGTTCTCCATGAAGTTCTGGAGGCAGGCGTTGACGAAGGTTGAGTTCTGGCGCTGGTTGCGGTTGTTGTAGGCGCGTTCGTAGCCTGAGAGATATTCGGCTTTGGCGCGTTCGAATTCGGTCACTGTGAAACCGTTGCGTGAGCCACGGAGCAGTTCGCGGTAAGCGGCTGCGAGTGCCTGGGGCATTTCTTCGGTTTTCTTGGGAATTACACCGACGGAAATAGCGTCCTTGGTGTCGGCCCAGAAGAAGTTGCCGTAATAGATTCCGGCAGCGGCGAAGGGAGCGTCGGGTTTCGAGGAGATTTCATCGAGTCGGGTGCCGTACATCATGGAGATCATGCGGGTGATGTAGTTCTGAACGTAGAACGCCATTGTGTTGCGCATTTCGCGGGGCATCGGGTCGGTCTTTATCATCAGCTGCACGATTGAGCGTGTCTGCTCGGGGTCGTGACCTATGGCATAGATTGTACCCTTGTTGTCATCGATGGGGAAGGTTGTGCGTACCTTGGGATTCTCGGGCATCTCGATGTCGGAGAAAAGTTCCTTGATCTTGCCTTCGATGCGGTCAACGTCGATATCGCCGACAACGATGATTCCCTGCTGGTCGGGACGATACCATGTCTCATAGTAATCGCGGAGAGCCTGATAGGGGAAGTTGTCAACGACTTCCATTGTTCCTATTGGCAGACGGACACCGTAGCGGCTGTTGGGGTAGATGACTGGCAGCAGCTTCTCGAGGATACGCATCTCGCCGGTCATGGAACGGCGCCATTCCTCGTGGATGACCTTGCGTTCAGCGTCGATTTCGGCCGGTTCGAGAAGAAGGTCGTTGGCCCAGTCATGAAGGATGAGCAGGCAGGAGTCCTGAGCGCCGGTGCGGGCGGTCGGAACGTTGGTGATGTTGTAGATTGTCTGCTCCATGCCGGTGGCGGCGTTTAGATTCGCGCCGAATTTCACACCGATGGATTCGAGATAGTTGATCAGGTTTTTTCCGGGGAAATGTGTGGTGCCGTTGAAGCACATGTGTTCAAGGAAGTGGGCCAGACCGCGCTGGTTGTCCTCTTCGAGGATGGATCCCACTTTCTGGGCGATGTAGAAATCGGCCTGACCTTTGGGATATTCGTTGTGACGGATGTAATAGGTCAGCCCGTTGGGGAGTTTCCCGATGCGGGTCTCCGGATCGAGTCCCATAGCCGGCATCTGCTGGGCCACTGCGGCGGCAGGAAGCAGCATGAGAGCGATCATCATGAGCGAGAAAAATCTTGCGAATTTCTTCATGTGGATAAAGATTGATTAATAATGTTGTCGTTTGTCAGAGCACGGAGCCGGGCATGGCTCCATAATATAATAGACGCGACTTTCCCGGATTAGTTACACGTGAATCCGAAAAAGTCGCAAAAAATTTTTATCGTGCGTCAGCAGGGCCTATTTCGACAACGGCACCTGTCAGAGGGGAGAAAGTGACGAAAGAGGGGGCTTTCTTGTCAGTGAAAAGCGAGGGGTCGAGACCGAAGACAACGCCATACTGCGCCACATCGATGTCGCGGGCGGCGCGTTCCTTTCCGTCGTAGGTGACTTTCACGTTGGCTTTGCCGGGAATACGGTAGGCCAGACCGCCTTTAGGGAAGCGTTTTTCCTCGCCTTTCTCGTTGACGGGGAGCTTGCCCTGTTCGGTGACAGCCAGGTCGAAATATACGGGGACTCCGGAGAGATCGTCGGGACCGACGAAGCCGTCGGTCATCGAGAGGCGCGAGATGACCTTTCGCGGATTTGTCTTGCCGGGCGTAACGGTGACTGTGGTCACTTCGGTCGATGTCTGCGTTGTTCCGAGAAACATAGCCGTCAGGGCTGCTTCCTGTGCTGCGAGATTGTCAAGGACGAGCTGCATGGCTTTACCGTCGGCAGGCATGTTTTCAGCGCTTCCGGAGAGGATTTCCGAGCGGTTCTCGCGAAGCTCATATATGCGTGCTGCGGCAAGTTCGGCCCTTTTGGCCGAAGAGGGGCTCTGGAGCATCTCGGCGGTCACAGCCTGTTTTGCGGCAGGTGATTCAAGAATGGTCGGTTCGGCCGCTCTGGCAACGGGCAGCGTCACGGGGTCGAGAGCGATGACCTTCTCGGTGTTCACGCTCAACGGAGAATTGTTCTCGTCAAGGATCATGAAAGGCGTGGAGCCGGCCTTGAACTGTACGAGATAGCTCTCGTCGGGGTTTGTCACGGCGCGCGGATTGATCACGACGGATGTCAGTTCGTATGAAGTCGATGGAGCCGTGATCGGTTCCTCTCCGAGATATTTTTTTGCGTAACGGAAGAATTCGCCGGGAGTCCTGACGGTCTTTTGGGCTTCGAGAGTGATGTCGATGACCGTGTTAGGCAAAGTGTAGTTTAGTCCGTATTCGTTGACTTTCCCTGCGGAGAATTTCTGGGTTGTCTGTGCCTCGCAGGTGAAGGAGGCTGCTAAAGCAAGGGTAATGAAAGCTATTGATTTCATTTTGTCAGAAGTTTTGGTCTTGGGTCATTATGGAGTCTATGGCCACTCCGGTGCAGTCGGCTATGTCTCCGGCCACGGTGCCATACACGCCGTTTTCCTCAGCGGCGAGCTCGCCCGCGCGTCCGTGGATGAAGGCAGCCATTATTGCGCTGACCTCCGGTTTGTAGCCTTGGGCGAGAAGGCTGAGCATGATTCCTGTCAGCACATCGCCTGAACCGGCCGTGGCCATGGCGGGAGTGCCGGAAGAGTTTATATACACTTTTCCGTCGGGGCGCACGAGCTTCGAGTAGTGGCCTTTGAGGAGAATGAGGATATTATAGTAGCGTGAGACTTCGAGGGCTTTCATCAGGCGCGTTTCCTCGTTTGGCTGTTCTCCGAAAATACGGTCGAATTCCGCGGCATGCGGTGTCAGGACGGAAAGAACGGGTATTTTTTCGAGCATCGTGGGACGGCGCGCTATGCAGTTGAGGGCGTCGGCATCGATGATCAGCGGTTTTTTAGAGCGCTGGAAAAGAGCTTCGACGGCGCCCACGGTCAGTTCGGCCGTTCCTATGCCGGGTCCCACTGCTGTTGCGGCGTAGTCATGTTCGGAGCGGATGTCGGTGATGCGGAATTTGTCTTCGTCGCTTTCGAAGAGGGCTTCGGGGACAGCCGTCTGTATGATCGGGAAGGAGCATTGCGGCCCGAAGACGGTCAGTTTGCCGACGCCGCTGCGCAGGGCCCCACGTGCGGCAAGTACAGAGGCGCCCACCATTCCGTAGCGGCCGGAGACGAGAAGCGCGGAGCCGAAATCGGCTTTCGAGCAGAACTGTGGTCTTTTGCGCAGAAGTCCGTGGATCTCATTGCCTTCGATCAGATGGAAATTCGTCTTGGTCTTTTCGATGGCCTCATGGCTCAGGCCGACGTCGAGCGTTTTCCAGGTGCCGACTATATCGGCATTGTCGGCGAAAAAGAACGAGAGGCGCGGAAACTGGATGGCAAGGGTCAGATCGGCGTGCACCATGTTGCATTCCCTTCCCTGGCGGTTCCATTCAGCAAACATTCCGCTGGGAATGTCGAGCGAGACCACTTTTGCGCCCGAATCGTTGATATATCTGGCAAGCGCCATGAAGCCGCCGGTCAGCGGATCGCGCAGTCCTGAACCGAACAGGCCGTCGATGACAAGGTCGGAGGCGCCCAGTTCGGGAGTGTTGAACGTCTTGATGATCTGAATCAGTTCTATGCCGGGAGCTTTTTCCTGGAGGATGTCGCGGCATCTGCGGCAATCGGGCTTGAGGGCGTTTCCGCCTATGTTGAACAGATAGACAATCGGGTTGAATCCGCGCTGCGCCAGATGGAGGGCGGTGATGAGCGCGTCGGAACCGTTGTTGCCCGGCCCCGCAAAGACAACGGTGCGTCTCGACGGCCGGAATCTTGCCGCGATCTCGGTGGCCGCAGCCTCGCCGACACGCTCGATGAGTGTCATGGTGGTAACGGATTCAGACTGAAGCGTGTAACGCTCTATGGCGCGAATGTCGTCATTGGTGAAAAGTTTCATTTTCCGGACTATTGATAAAATAGGTAAGACAGACGGCTGCCAACTGGAGCGGCCGACTGCATTAAGAGATTACAAAATTACTAAAATCTTTTTTCTCTCCGCGACATTTTTTGTAAATTTGCACCTATCATAACAAAAATAGTATATTTCCAACACAAATGAAACAGGTTACTTACAAAGGACTGACGTTCGTTCCCTATCTCGACAGAGAAAAAATCCAGAATCGCGTAAAGGAACTCGGCTCGCGTATAACGGAAGAGAATAAAGGACGGCGCCCTTTGTTTCTGTGTGTGCTTAACGGGGCTTTCGCCTTCGCCTCCGATCTGTTCAGGAGCGTAGATCTGCCGGATGCTGAAATCTCTTTCATACGCCTGAAAAGCTATGAAGGGACTTCATCGACGGGCGTGGTGAAAGAAGTCATTGGACTGCATGAGGATATCAAGGACAGGACGGTAATTGTTGTTGAAGACATCGTCGATACGGGCCATACGATCACCCGTCTCGTCAAAGATCTCAAGGCGAAGGATCCCGCGGAGGTAAAAGTGGCTACGCTGCTTTTCAAACCCGAGTCACTCCAGACCTCATTCGTGCCCGATTATGTCGGTTTTAACATTCCCGCCGATTTTATTATCGGTTACGGACTTGATCTTGACGGACTGGCCCGCAACCTGCCTGATATATGGGTCCTCTCTCCCGACCATGATTCATAAAAAGAATATAACAGAACTGATTTAAAATTGCCAAAAATGTATAATTTAGTGGTTTTCGGTGCGCCCGGAAGCGGAAAAGGCACACAAAGCGCCCGTCTGATAGATGAGTACGGGCTTTATCACATCTCGACCGGCGAGCTGCTTCGCGATCATATTCGCCGCGAGACCGAGCTGGGCAAAACGGCCAATGAATATATCTCGAAGGGACATCTGATCCCTGACAAGCTGATGATAGACATTCTGGAAAATACCCTCGATGACAACCCGGAAACTGCCGCAGGAGTGATTTTCGACGGCTTTCCCCGCACGATCGAACAGGCCGACGCTCTCAACGAGATGCTTCACCGCCGCGGTTCGAAGGTTCACGCCGTCGTAGGGCTTGAGGTAGAGGACGAGGAACTCATCGACCGCCTCCTCAAGCGCGGACAGGAAAGCGGCCGTTCGGATGACAACCTCGAGACCATCAACGAGCGCTTGAAAGTATATAACAAGCAGACGGCTCCTCTTCGCGACTATTATATAAAGCAGGGCAAATATCATGGAATCAAGGGCGTCGGTTCGATCGACGACATATTCCACAGCATCAAGCTTAATCTGAAAGGTACTCAGGACTGACTCCGGTCACCATTGCCCGCATACACCTCCATCCAACCATACATAGCTGAATGTTAGGCGTCAAAAGACTCTACTGGTTTGTGTTGAAAAGCTTTGTCCCGCTTTTCTGCATGACCTTTTTCATCTGTCTTTTCATTGTCCTGATGCAATTCCTCTGGCGCTATATCGATGAACTCGTCGGCAAAGGCCTGACAATCGACCTTATCGGGGAGCTTTTCTTCTATGCGGCGCTCTCGATGGTTCCCATGGCTCTTCCGCTCGCCATTCTTCTGGCGTCGCTGATGACTTTCGGAAATCTCGGGGAGCATTTCGAGCTTACGGCCATGAAAGCCTCCGGAGTGTCGCTGCTCAAGGTCATGAGTCCTCTGATAGTGCTGATGGGCATCATTGCAGTCGGGGCGTTTTTCTTCCAGAACAACGTGCTCCCGATCGCACAGACTAAGATGTACACGCTTCTCTTCTCCGTGCGCCAGAAATCGCCCGAACTCGAAATTCCTGAAGGCGTGTTCTACGATCAGATTCCGGGCTATAACTTTTTTGTGGATCATAAGGACCGTCTGTCGGGGACGCTCTATGAAATCATGATCTACGACATGTCGAAAGGCTTTGACAACGCCGGCATAATCCTGGCCGATTCAGGAAAGCTCGTCATGACTGAGGACAAGTCGCATCTTTTCCTCAAACTGTGGGAGGGAGAGTCGTTCGACAATCTCAAGGAAGCCGGCTCGTCGATGAAGAACGTTCCTTACCGACGGGAATCTTTCCATGACAAATCCATTCTGCTCGAGTTTGACGCGAACTTCAACCGCCTTGACGAGGAAGGAATGAGAAACCAGTATGTCGGCAAGAACATAACGGAGCTTCAGGCAACGATCGATTCCGTGGGCCGCATGGTTGACAGTATGGGTGTCAGCTACAGCCGCACCATAATGGAAGCGCCCAGAATGGGTGTCTCTTCTGTCAATTATCGCCCCGACGAAAGCGGCCGGCTGGTGGAGGCGCCTGTCCCGGATGTGGCGCTTTCCAAACCTCTGAATGTCGATTCTCTTCTGACCGGACCGAATTCGGCCGCGAGAGTCAATTATGTCAGTCAGGCGCTGAACAAGGCCAAAAACACGAAGCAGGAATATGAATTCCGTTCACTCGTGATGAAAGAGGAGCTGAAAACCATCCGGCGCCACGACATAGAGCTGCAGAAAAAATTCACCCTCTCCTTCGCCTGCATAATATTCTTCTTCATAGGCGCGCCTCTCGGAGCCATAATCCGAAAGGGTGGAATAGGTATGCCGCTTGTCATATCGGTCATACTTTTCATTTTCTATTACATTATAGACAACACGGGCTATAAGATGGCGCGCGACGGACGCATCCTCGTGTGGGAAGGAATCTGGCTCAGTTCCGCCATTCTTCTCCCGCTGGGCATTTTCTTCACCTACAAGGCAGTCAACGACTCGGCGGTGTTCAACAAAGACGCCTATCTGAATTTCTTCCGGCGCCTGATCGGCTCCAACATGGCCCGTCATCTCAAGATGAAGGAGGTCGTGCTGGTCGATGTGGATGTTCCGAAAGCTACCGGGATGCTTTCCTCGCTGAGCGAAAGCGCCGGAATCTATCTGGAAGAGAATCCGAAGCGGCCATCATATATCGCCTACTGGATGAAGGGCTATCCGCGCGCCCCGCTCCGCGCCCTTTCGGAGCAGCTGGAAGAGACTGTCGCTTACATTGCCGACAGCCGGTCGAAACTCGTCATCAACAAGCTGATGGATTTCCCCATTCTCCGCAGCCTCTGGTTCTATCACCCGTCAAACTACAAGTGGGCGAGCTGGGCCGCTATGGTCGTATTCCCGATAGGACTTCCGGTCTATTTCATCGGGTTGCGGCAGCTCTCGATTCTGCGTCATGAACTGGAGACAATCCGCTCTGTGTCGGCGCAGCTGACCGAACTCCTCGAATCGCCCGATCCCGAACAGACTGCAACCGCATAAAAAAGAATAACCAAATCCGACAAACATAAACATGGACAACAAGGAAATAAAACTTGACAGCATAGAGGAAGCTATCGAAGCTTTCCGCAACGGCGAATTCGTCATCGTTGTCGATGACGAAGACCGTGAGAATGAAGGCGATCTCATAATGGCCGCCGAGAAGGTTACGCCGGAACATGTCAATTTCATGATAACCAACGCACGCGGAGAACTCTGCGCGCCGCTCACCATTTCGCGTTGCCGTCAGCTTGATCTTCCGCACCAGGTCGAGGAGAACACCTCGATGCTCGGAACGCCTTTCACCGTCACGGTGGATCTTCTTCCGGGCTGCACCACGGGAGTTTCGGCCCACGACCGCGCCGCAACTATCCGCGCACTCGCCGATCCTACCGTGCAGTCGAAGGATTTCGGCCGACCCGGCCATGTTCATCCCTTGTATGCTCAGGACGAGGGCGTTCTCCGTCGTCCCGGCCACACTGAAGCGAGCATAGACCTCGCTCGGCTTGCGGGTCTTCAGCCGGCGGCAACTCTCATTGAGATTCTAAAGCCCGACGGCACCATGGCCCGTCTGCCCTTCCTGCGCGAGAAGGCCGACGAATGGGGCCTGAAACTCATCTCCATCCGTGATCTGATCGCCTACCGCCTGCGCACGGAAAGCTCCGTAGAGCAGGGCGAAGAGGTTGACATGCCCACATCCCACGGCCATTTCCGCCTGATCCCTTTCCGCCAGAAAAGTAACGGACTCGAGCATATAGCGCTCATCAAGGGCGACGTCTCCACTCCGGAACCCGTTCTTGTCAGAGTGCATTCGTCATGCGCCACCGGCGACATCTTCGGCTCGCAGCGCTGCGACTGCGGCGATCAGCTCCACAAAGCTATGGAAATGATCGAGAAGGAGGGCCGCGGAGTTGTCCTTTATCTGAATCAGGAAGGCCGCGGCATAGGCCTGATGGATAAGATCAAGGCCTACAAGCTTCAGGAGCAGGGCCTTGACACGGTCGATGCCAATCTGCATCTCGGTCACAAGGCCGACGAGCGCGACTATGGCGTAGGTGCCCAGATTCTCAACGCTCTCGGCGTGCATCGCATGCGCCTGATGACGAACAACCCGGTGAAACGCATCGGCCTTGAAGGATATGGACTCTCGGTTGAAGAAAATGTGCCTATCGAAGTAGCTCCCAACGACTACAATCTCCGCTACATGCGCACCAAAAAGGAACGCATGGGTCATCACCTCGACCAAGTCGATTGACCGGAAATAACCAGTCATAACATAGGGCATCGTGTTCATCCTTGACATGATGCCCTATTCGTTTATTAATGCATTTCATTTTAACTCAACCGCATTAATCAGTATTATCTCCTTTTTATTGTGGAACTATTCAAAACCATCAATTTTTTGAGGGTTTATTTGGAAAAGAGTATCAATTATGAGGAAATCTTCTCCATTGTTACGAACATCGCTAAACTTGACTTTTAGGAATCCGCTATTTTCTGAGAGCTGTAAAATATCCTCTTTTGAAATTCGATATGATATGCTGTCTTGTGGGTCTAAATGTGGAAGCCATATATTTGTAGGCTCTATTATGTGTTCCCATTTACCTCTTTTATTTGTGAAGGCATGGTAGCACATCCAATTTGATGTTTCCCATTCAGTAACGTAGCCCCATTCATCAGTTCCGTTTCCGTCTAAATCTCCTTCATAAACGAAGTGAATACCGATGGTCTTATTGCTAATTATAAGAGGTTCAACGGAATTGTTTTTAGTGAACACTCTCCATTTGTAATGAAACCCTCTGTAATCGGGATTAATAGAATCCATAGGCTCACATATAAGAGTATCTATCTCTAAACCGTTGAATCTGCCTATTAGAGTATCACGATATTGTGCTAAATAATCCAATTCCAATGTTTGATATTTGCCCTCACGAACACAAGCACAAAGCCATATTTGGCATGATAATATGAGTAGTAATTGCTTCATTGTCTATTCGCTACTATATTCATCTGTTATTTTTTAATTGCTCGCTGTGAGAAATTGACAAAGATTCCGATAAATAATTGTTTATATTTAATCAATACTATTGGTATAAATATTCTCGTTTATTGTAGTAAGTCGTTAGAGTATCATATATTATCACCTGTTGTCTTGCGAGAATTTGTCCTAAACTATCATAATCTTCAATTCGGTCAAGATTGATATTATCATTGTTTTTTCTGTAGGTATATTTTACCCACACTTCTCGCTCTCCATTATATGAATAGTTTGAAATTTCCTTGTTTGAGTAATCAATAATACTCATATCGTCTAATTTTTGCAAAGGTAATATACCTCTGCTCATGTCATATAAATAGTCATAATAAGGCTCACCGAACTCATAATTCAAATCATAAACGGTGTAAGCGTTCCCCATTTTTATTCCCTGCTTGGAATAATTTATAAGTATTTCAAGTTGATTGTCAAAATCCACATCAACGAATATAAATGGAAGTTCATGGAAACTTGATAATTCTAATATCCCGTCACTTGGAATAGTTGGGACTTGATAGTCCAAAAAAATATGTTGTTTTTTCTTTGCATCAACACTATTCAAACGGAAGTAAGGGTTGAAAAAAGACATATAGCAACTATCATCTCTTAAAAAATAAATTTTCGCTTCTCCGATTATTGAATTTTCTCTGAATTCAACGGGGCTGACGGTAATTCTGACATTAAATTCATTGACCGTATTCCTGTAAATAATAAGGCATCTATCATAATCTGTTGATTCTCGCGAAAGACAAGAAGAAAAGATAAGTAATAATATGAAGTATGAAAATTTCATTTTATAACGAACGTATTATAACTCTTAAATTATTATGTTTATGTCTAATTTGAGCGATTCTATCTTCTGATAAATCATTGCATATCATAAGCGTAGTTTCTCTGCAAGTATCGTTTGATAGTCTTTTCAACGCTCGGTAATCCCATATAATATGAATTTCCTCGTTATCAATATAGAAAGTGAATAGTCCTGCGCCATATATCACTTCTGGAAATCCGGACAGACCATAGACCTTGACTGTGCTATTATAACGTAGTCCACTCTATATGTTGCCCCAACCACGATATGTGGTATAGTAATATCATTCATATCTTTATTAGAACGACATATAGCGGTCATTATTCCTCGTTTGGGAATGTATAAATCTTCTTGTAACATAGTCTATTTTTTAGAGGAACATTTTTCAGATTCACCCTATAAAGATAAAAATCTTCAGAAAAGGTATCATTGATGCAATTATTGAGTATTCGTAAAAATATCAAGAAACATCTTAATTCTTGCAAGAAATTCGCGTGAGATATTCTTGATTCGTTTATTGGTAATATCGGGTGTTGAAGCATTATAGGCTATTGCATGAATACCATAATGTTCTGCAAGCCAAATAGCTCTCTCGTTATGGTATTTTTGCGAAATGATTGTAAGGCTGTCAAGATTGTAAATGTCTTTCGCTTTAACTATCGAATTAAGTGTGCGTAAGCCTTGATAATCCAATGTAATCACACTGTCCGGAACACCATGTGCTACTAATGAATCTCGCATAGCGGTCAATTCATTGCAACCATTTTGTGCTGAATAATCTCCACCACTCGCTATTATCTGTTTTATTTTCCCTTGTCCGTATAATTCAACTGTTGCATAAATTCTATTGTCGAAATAGTAATTATGCTCTCCTTGTGGCGTTACCGGTGAAGTGCCAAGAATCAAACCGACTCTATTATATGGAATGGCTTTTATGGAATCATACGTTGTATTATTGGCATTTATTGATACTGCAATATAACAGCCAATAATAATGATAGTTATTATAATCATTGCCATGATTGATAATCGTATTGCTTTACATTTAGTTAGTACCATTACCCATTAAGACAATTCCATTAATGCCGTCAAACGCCAATCCTTAATTACGATTCCGCTATTATTTGTTATTTCTATTGTGTCAAATCCTGCCGTAACTAATCTGCGAGTTAGCATTGTATTTGAGATAATCAATGCTCCTAAATATGTTATTTCTTCATTAGTAAGATATCTGCCTGAAAGTGTTTTTATTCGGAATCCATGAAAAAAGAAATTGGAGAATTGATGTTTGTATGCGTTGTTCCCACGGGATTGTTCTGCTTTTAAATATACAGGAACAACGCCATTAACAAATGCTTCTTTTGCATTTTTATTAAACTCTTGAAGAATTTGTTTTCGTTCCTTTTGAGAAGAAAACCATTCAATAATTCGATTCCACCACATACTAATTATCTCGTTCTATTAAGTAACTTATATTTTGTATTTCTTCCATTTTGTTTTGAGCGAAACGTATAAGCCATTCCCAGCGACAATCTTTTAATTGTCCATAAACCGATTTATTCAGTTGGACAAATTCGACTACCTCATCGGCAAATTCAGTTACCATGGCTATATACTGATTTGCCATGTTTCGTTTGAATACCATAACTTCGCGTGCGCCAATTGTTTTAGCCCAACCTTTTGCAACTGCCATAATGCGGTCATACTCATTATCAGACTTTATATGTTCTTCAATATCTTCTTGAGAAAGTCCATAATATATACGGTTGCATTTTAGGTTGGTATTAAAATCATATAAATATGGATTTAGTGGAGGATTGGGGTTCCCTGTTATTTTATAATAGGCACATTCCCAAGGCTTTTTTAATCCTATAGATTGAAGTTCTTTATCTGATAAATGATAAACCCACGTAGAATCGATAAGATTCTCTTTATAAAATCTTTCTATTTTTTTACGATAAGATTCAAGCATTTCTGCTTTTTCATCTATCTGCTGTGATAATTTATATTTCTGAAAGATGTTCATTATAAGTAAGTCGTAAAAATTAATTTATACTAAGCCGCATGGGCAAAGTTGATATTG